>Ga0255334_1000067_pt1 | contig 120608 bp, 118 predicted proteins | sample EtOH5_35cm_T3_12_FD_202080 | JGI IMG/M metagenome (GOLD analysis project Ga0255334, IMG submission 202080) | Sandy soil microbial communities from University of British Columbia, Vancouver, Canada - EtOH5_35cm_T3_129 | ecosystem: Engineered > Artificial ecosystem > Sand microcosm >...
AACTCAGCAGTGAAACGATGCATCGCCGATGGTAGTGTGGGGTTTCCCCATGTGAGAGTAGGTCATCGTCAAGATTAAATTCCGAAACCCCTATCTGCGTATGCAGGTAGGGGTTTTGTTTTGCCCGAAAGAAAGTGTCGTGGCAAAAAAGGGACAGCCCATCGGCTATCCCTGGTTCCAGCAGCATCGTTAGTGAAACTTTGGCAGAACATATTCAGCGATCTCTTCAATAACCTCGGCAACCGGTCGTTCGCTACGACGCAGATGCAAGCCAACGTGCTGCACACCGGCGTCACGCAAAGCCTGAAGCTCATCAATCAATGCCAGCCTCCCGCAGCTGCCGCCAAAACGTACACGTCGCATCGGTGCATGAGGATTGGCCGCCAGATCCAGGTGAACGAAGCTGATGTAGGGTTTGTCGCCACCGACCTCCCGCCACAGTCCCACTCGGCGCCGATGCTCATCCGGAGTGCCGGGGTAGGCGAGCCAGCCGTCCATGTGTTGGCCGATCCATGCTGGGGATTGCTGACCAAGACCCGCAACCAGCAATGGCACCGGCTGATCTCGTTCCGGTAACAGGCGAGCACCTTCCGGCAGGCGGCCTTCACCTTGGCTGCGCAACAACTCGACTGTATCGCGAAAGATCTCTCCCCGCTGATTGTAGTCCACACCAAATAACGGATACTCCATAGGTCGGTCGCCACTGGCCACACCCAATAGCAGACGCCCATCACTCAGTTCATCAACACTGTTGGCTGCCTTGAGCGTTAACCAAGGTTGACGTAGCGGTAATACAACCGCCGCTGTCCCCAGCATCATGTTGTCGGTGATTCCAGCCAGGTAGCCAAGATAGGAAAAGGTTTCGAACACCTGTGCCGCATCACCAAATTCGGGATCATAAACCGGCACATCGCGTACCCACAGAGCACTGAAACCAGCCTTGTCTGCGAGACTTGCCATAGCGGCGTGCTGCTTCAGGTCCGGAACACCAAACGGCCGCTCCTCGGCAATTCGCTGTCGCTGCCCATCGCTGGACCAATCGTTATCCAGCGGCAGTTCAAGCCCAATGGAAAATCCATTGGAACCCAGTAAACGCTGAAATCGTGGATGCATGAAGGACTCCAAAATAACCAAACGGAATGACATGCACCCAGTATCTACAGGCCCTTCTTCAAGAAAAATGCATGAATGGGAATATCAATCTTGAGCAAAACGCACGAGTTATAAAAAAACCGACCGTCGTTTTGGCCTTCAAGGACAGCCGTTAGAGGAAATCGCATTAAAGTGACCGTCCGGTTTTTGGTATGGTGCAGCTCGTTTTTTTAACGGACTGAATTCAAGTCTACGGATTGGCGCCCCCCCCTTTAAGTCAAAGAGCTGCTGCAGAAATGCCCCAACCGATACCCATCAAGGACCACGAAAAAGAGACGCGCCTGGTCAACAAAAGACTGATGGCTTGCGCCCTGTTCGTTGTTGCCATTACCTGCGCGCTGGTCGTGCGCATGTATGTCCTGCAGGTGGTCGAATTTGATTATCACTCGACGATCTCTGAAAACAACCGGGTCCACGTCCTGCCGATCACCCCCACGCGCGGATTGATCTACGACCGCAACGGCGTGGTTCTGGCGGACAACCGTCCCAGCTTCAACCTGACCATCACCCGCGAACGCGCCTCCGATGTTAAAGAGGAGCTGGATGAAGTTGTCAGCCTCCTGCACTTGCCGACAGAAGATCGAGCGCTGTTCGACAAGGCAATGAAGCAGACCCGACATCCATTCGTGCCGGTCACCTTGTTCTACGAGCTCAGCGAAGAACAAATCGCGGTGTTGGCGGTCAACGAGTTCCGTCTGCCAGGGATCGACGTAGAGCCGCAATTCGTTCGCCACTACCCGATGGGCGCGCACTTTGCGCATTCGATCGGCTACGTCGGCCGCATCAACGAGAAAGAATCCAAAGCCTTGGACACGGTGGAATACCGTGGCACTCAATCGATCGGCAAGACCGGCATCGAAAAATTCTACGAGTCGCAGTTGCACGGCCAAGTGGGTTACGAAGAGGTCGAAACCAACGCTCAGGGCCGGGTCCTGCGAGTGCTCAAACACACCGATCCGATCCCAGGCAAAAACATCGTACTGAGCCTCGACGTCAAACTTCAGGAAGCCGCCGAGGAAGCCTTGGGTGATCGTCGCGGTTCGGTGGTCGCACTCGATCCGTCGACCGGCGAAGTACTCGCGATGGTCAGCAAGCCAAGCTTCGACCCGAACCTGTTCGTTACCGGGATCAGCTTCAAGGAGTATGCAGCGCTCCACGACTCGATCGACCGGCCGCTGTTCAACCGCGTACTGCGCGGCCTCTACGCGCCGGGTTCAACCATCAAGCCGGAGGTGGCCATTGCCGGCCTCGACGCTGGCGTCGTTACCCCGCAGACCCGCGTCTTCGACCCCGGTTATTACCAACTCCCGGACTTCGATCACAAGTACCGCAACTGGAACCACAGCGGCGATGGCTGGGTGGACATGGACGCGGCGATCATGCGCTCCAACGACACCTACTTCTACGACCTGGCCCACAAGTTGGGCATCGACCGACTGCATGACTACATGGCCATGTTCGGCCTCGGCGAGAAAGTCTCGCTGGATATGTTCGAAGAGTCTGCGGGCCTGATGCCATCGCAAGCCTGGAAGCGCGCCACGCGCCGTCAGGCATGGTTCCCGGGTGAGACCGTGATCCTCGGCATCGGCCAGGGTTACATGCAGGTCACACCATTGCAGCTCGCCCAGGCTACTGCACTGATCGCCAACAAAGGTGTGTGGAACCGGCCGCACCTGGCCAAAACCGTGGACGGTGTTGCGCCAGTGGATGAGCATCCAATTCCAAACATCCTGTTGAAAGACCCGCGTGACTGGGAGCAGGTCAACCACGGCATGCAAATGGTGATGCACGACGCTCGCGGGATTGCGCGGGCGGCAGCGCTGGGCGCTCAGTACCGCATCGCTGGCAAGAGTGGTACGGCGCAAGTGGTGGCGATCAAGCAGGGCGAGCGCTACAACCGGGCGAAAACCCTGGAGCGTAACCGCGACAACGCCTTGTTCGTCGGTTTTGCCCCGGCCGAACATCCGAAGATTGTCATCTCGGTGATGATCGAAAACGGTGAGGCCGGCGGTCGCGTCGCCGGTCCCGTAGTGCGGCAGATCATGGATGCCTGGTTACTCGATCAGGACGGTCACTTGAAGCCGCAATACGCTACACCGAGCAAAGCACCGGGTGACCCTCACGTCTAATCTCGATCAAGGCTTCACAGCACAGGCTCACGGATACTGAGCATGTGCTGGAAGCTTTCGAGGAATACGGTTTCGGCCTGACTCATCTTCTGTTCGCGATTCCACAGCAGTGAACTGATGATGTTCGAGCTGCCCATCACTTCGACTTCAAACTCGTGTTCTCTCAGGGGAATACGATCAACTGTGGGAGCGGGCTTGCTCGCGAAGAACGATGACTCGGTCCACCTGACGGAACACAAGCGCCGTAAGGCACTTGCCATCGCCCTGACGTTAACGTAAAGATTGCGGCAGGGCGCTGATCTTGAAAAAGCGCAGGGCGGACCGATCCGGAGCGCTTGATGACGCTAATAAAAACAACTCCTCCCAAACTTCACCGCGAAGCCCGGCTGGCCCGGGAAAAACTCCATCTTGAGGGCGAAGTCCCCGATGGCGTGTTGCGGGCGGAAATCGATGCGTCGTGGCGGCGTAGCCTCAGCCATGGCGTGCATTTCAATGCCAAGCACGAGCTGGCGCTGGAATCGAGCGCGAGCCTCGACGTGCTGTTGGCGAGCAATCGGCTGCTGATCGACGCGGCATTGCCGGCCATCGATTACCTGGCCGAACGTCAGGGCAAGGAAGGGCTGATCATCCTCGCCAATTCCGACGCCACCATTCTCGCTGTCGAAGGCCGCGCCGATCGCCTCAAGGGCAGCGGCCTGCAAGACATCACCCTCGGCGCCTGCTGGAGCGAAGCCGCTCGCGGCACCAACGCGCTGGGCACCGCACTGGTAGAAGCCCGGCCAACGATGATCGATTGCGGCGAACATTACCTCGATCGCCTGACCGATTTCTCTTGCACCTCGGTGCCGATCCATTGCCCGCAGGGCGACATCCTTGGCGTACTTGACCTGACCCGCGAAGGTCCGCTTGGCCGCGTTCACGACAGCACCGCGTTGCTGGCCATGGCCGTCAGCCAGATCGAAAGCCGGGTGTTCAACGCCAGTTATCCGGACGAGATCGTCCTGGCTTTCCATAGCCGTCGGCAATACCTCGAATCCCCTTGGCAGGGTCTGTTGGCGGTGAGCCTTGGCGGGCAGATTCTCGCGGTCAGCGCCCAGGCCTGTCAGTTGCTCCACGCCGAGCGCTCGGCGCTGGTCGGTCGACGCTGTGAAGAGTTCCTGGGTGTCGATGGCCTGCAACTTCTGTCGCGTCTGCATCAGGGCGGTGTCGGCAGTCTGCAAACGGCCAAAGGCGAGTTCTTCTACAAAACCCTGCGTGCGCCGCAGCGTTCGATCAACGTCAGCACGCCACCGCGCAGCACAGCGAAAACCGCCAAAGCACAACCGGATCTCGAATCCCTGGCCGGCAGCAATGTCCGTTATGCCCGAGCCTTGCGCATGGCCCGTCAAGGCCTGGCCAATGAGCTGCCAGTGTTGCTGCTGGGTGAAACCGGCACCGGTAAGGAAGTCATCGCCCGCGCCCTGCACATGGCCGGCACCCGCTGCGACAAACCCTTCGTCGCGGTGAACTGCGCGGCGATCCCCGAAGGCCTGATCGAGTCGGAATTGTTCGGCTACCGCGAAGGCGCGTTCACCGGCTCGCGCCGCGGCGGCATGATCGGTCGGCTGCAACAGGCCCATGGCGGCACCTTGTTTCTCGATGAAATCGGCGACATGCCGCTGGCCTTGCAGGCCCGTCTGCTGCGGGTGTTGCAGGACCGTAAAGTGGCTCCGTTGGGCGCCGGCGAAGAGCAAGACATCGACGTCGCACTGATCTGCGCCACCCACCGCGACCTCAAGCGACTGGTCGAAGACAAACACTTTCGCGAGGACCTGTTTTATCGGGTCAATGGCATCAGCGTGATGCTCCCGGCCTTGCGCGAACGTGAGGATTTCAGCGGCCTGGTTACTCGACTGCTGGCCAAACTGGATGCGCCGACGATGGTCCTGCATGACGATTTGAACCGCTTGCTCGGCGGCTATCACTGGCCGGGCAACATTCGCCAACTGGAAATGGTTTTACGCACGGCACTGGCCATGCGCGAGCCGGGGGACACCGTACTCACTCTCGACCACTTGCCCGACAGCATGCTCGACGAGTTGAGCGCCACCGAACGGCCTCAGTCCGGCAGCATTCGTGAAAACGAACTGGAGCTGATTCGCCAGTCCCTGGACACTCATCAGGGCAACGTCTCGGCCGCCGCCGACGCCTTGGGCATCAGCCGCGCGACCTTGTATCGCAAGCTCAAACAGTTGCGCTCGTGATGCAGCGCTTGATCGTTAGGCTGATTGACAGCCAAAACCCCGAAGCCCTGCAAGCGGCGTTGCGCTGGCTCTACAGCTTCGTACGGCCCCATCGTCTGGCGATTGCCGGGTTGCTCGGGTTATCGGTCTGCGCCTCGTTGCTGGTGCTGGTCCAGCCTTGGTTGACCAAGCTGCTGATCGACGATGGCCTGCTGGCGCGCAACTTTCCGATGCTGGTGCTGATCGCCGGGTTGATGATCGTGGCCGGGCTGCTCGGAACGGGGCTGTCGGGGATCAACCGTTACCTGCACACGCGGCTGTCCGGGCGGATTTTGTTTGCCCTGCGCGACGACCTCTATCGACATCTGCAAACCCTCTCGCCGAGTTTCTACGGACAGCGCCGAATCGGTGACCTGATGTCGCGCCTCGACGGCGACGTCGCGGAGATCCAGCGTTTTGCCGTGGACTCGTTGTTCTCGGCGGTGTCGAGCGTGATCGGTCTGGTCTGCGCCGTGGCGATGCTGCTGACCCTGTCGTGGAAACTCTCGCTGCTGGCGCTGGTGCTGATTCCTCTCGACGTACTTTGGCTGCGCTGGATGCGGCGCAAGGTCGAGCGCGATGTGCGGCAATTGCGCGAGCGCTCGGCGGACATGTCCTCGTTCATGGTCGAGACCTTGCCGGTGATGAAATTCATCCAGTCCGCCGGCCAGCAACAGCGTGAATCGCGGCGCCTGGAGACGTTGGGCCAAGGCTACATGAGCCAGTTGTTGCGCCTGCAAGTCACCGAGTTTTTCACCCAGGCGGTGCCGGGCACACTGACGTCGCTGTCCCGTGCCTGCGCGTTCCTGATCGGCGGATATTGGGTGGTGCAGGGGACCTGGCAACTGGGCGCGCTGATCGCGTTTTCCACGTATCTGGGCATGGCCGTCGGACCGGTGCAGAGTCTGTTGGGCCTCTATGTCGCGGTCCAACGAATGACCGTCAGCCTCGGGCGCGTGATGGAATTGCGCGGCGAGGAACCGACCGTTCTCACACCGGTCACGCCGCAGCCGATGCCGACCTCTGGCGAACTGCGTTTCGACGATGTGCACTTCAGCCATCCCGGTCGCCCGACGACTTTGCGCGGGATCGAAGCGCGAATTCCCTACGGTTTGAAAGTCGCCCTGAGCGGCGGCTCCGGGGTCGGTAAATCGACCCTGATCGACCTGCTGCAACGGCACCACGATCCGCAGTCTGGCCGGGTGTTGCTGGGAGAGGTTGATCTGCGCGAACTGGATCTGTTCCAGCTGCGTCGGCGGATTGCGGTGGTCAGTCAGGACATCGTGCTGTTTCGCGGCAGCCTCGCCGACAACCTCGCCTATGCAATGCCGGACGCCAGCCGTGAAGCGATTGTCGAAGTGGCGCGGCTGGCGCAACTCGACAGCCTGATCGAATCCTTGCCCGAAGGCCTCGACAGCCCATTGGGTGAACGCGGTCAGCAGTTGTCCGGCGGGCAGAAACAGCGCATCGCCATCGCCCGGGCGCTGTTGCAGGACCCATTGATTCTGGTGCTGGACGAAGCGACTTCGGCGGTGGATGAAGCCACAGAACGTGAAGTCATCGAAGCCATCGACCGACTGTTTGCCGGGCGTACGCGGATCCTCATCAGCCACCGTCCTTCAACCTTGGCCGATGCCGATTTGCGCTTTGAATTGCTCGACGGCGTACTCACTTCAAAAACGGTGCTGCATGAAGCCTGAGCTGCGGATTGGCGTGGTGGACAGCGGTCACTCGGCGGCACAGCGGGTGCAAGTGGTCGCCGGGCGGCGCTTCTCGCTGCTGGCGGATGGATTGGCCGAAAGCGACTTGCGCGACGATCCGTTGGGTCACGGCAGCGCGGTGATCGAGGCCATCGGTCGACGGGCGCCGTCGGCGGTATTTTGCGTGGCTCAGGTGTTCGACCAGCGCGGGGTTACCAGCGCGTTGCAGATCGCTACGGCGATTGACTGGCTGGTGGCGCAGGACGTTCGGCTGATCAATTTGAGCCTCGGCCTGCGTCAGGATCGCAGCCTGTTGCGTGAAGCCTGTGCCGCGGCGGTAGCGCGAGGTATTTTGCTCTGTGCGTCCAGTCCGGCTCAGGGCGAGGGCGTGTTTCCGGCGAATTATCCACAGGTGCTGCGAGTCACCGGCGATGCACGTTGCGCCGAACAGGAATGGTCGTGGCTCAACAGCGCTCAAGCGGATTTCGCCGCGTGTGTGCATGGCACCTATCCGGGGCAGTCTGGTGCCAGCCTCGGCTGTGCGGCGTTGAGCGGGCATATTGCGGGTTTCCTGGTTGAACATCCTGAGGCAAGCAACGAACAAGTCATCGAGTGGTTGCGGGAAAACGCCCGCTATCGCGGCCCTGAACGGCGCTTCGGAGCATGATTTTGATTCTTGGCGCAGGGCCTGCGGGAGCGGCGGTTGCCTTGGGTTTGCGTCGGCTCGGTTATCCGGTGACGCTGGTCAGTGAATGGCGGCGATTTGCGGCGCTGGAGGGCGTTTCGATTCGGGTGCTGGAGGCCTTGCGTGGCGCCGGGCTTCATCAAGCCTTGGCGGATGCGGCGCTGCCGTCCCAAAGACAGGTGTCATGGAACGGGCAGCAGCATGCGCAGAACATCGAATTTTTACTGGATCGTCCGAGCTTTGATCGAGGCTTGCGCGAGGATCTGCGCCTGGCGGGCGTTGAGCTGATCGAAGGTCGCGTGCTGACGGTGCAGTCATCGGCTTCGGGGCATCGGATCGAGGTCGAAGGGCGCGAGGCGCTGCTGGCGGATTTTCTGGTTGAGGCGCGCGGGCGTCAGGCGCCGGCGCTTGGCAAAGGCCTGCGCGGGCCGGAGACGGTCAGTCTGCTCAATCGCTGGCAAGGCACGCCGGGCAGCACCGCCAGCGCGGTGGAAAGTCTTGAGGACGGCTGGGCCTGGATGGCCCGGCGAGCCGACGGTCAGTGTTATTGGCAATGGACCGTGGACGTGGCCAGTGCTGAATTGCCAGGCAAGGCGCAGTTGCTCGATTACTGTCGTCAACGACGCCAAGGTTCGGCGTTGGCCCGGGCGTTTTTCGGTGTCGAGCCTGAGGTCGATCTACAGCTGCATGCCCGTAGTAGCACGGCGATTCTGTGCCCGCAGGTGTGTGGCGATCACTGGATTCGGGTAGGCGATGCGGCGATGGCGGTGGATCCGCTGTCGGGCAATGGGATTTTTCAGTCCTTGTCCTCGGCGTTACAGGCGCCAACGGTGATCAACACGTTGTTGCGTAAACCCGAGCGAGCGGCGTTGGCTCAGCGCTTTCATCAGCAAAGGGTGGAGCAGTTGTTTTTGCGTTTTGCGCGGATCGGGCGGGATTTTTATGCCGATGAGCGGCGTTGGTTGGATCAACCTTTTTGGCTGACGCGACGGCAGTGGCCGGATGCTGAGGTGGCGCATGCCGAGGCGGATTTTTCCTCACTGAGGATTGAGCGTGCGCCGGTGTTGAAAGATGGTTTTGTGGATGAAGCCGAGGTGGTGATTACGGCGGATCAGCCGCTGGGGATCTGGCATGTACAAGGGGTTGAGCTGGCGCCGTTGGTGCGCCGGTTGCAGACCGAACCGGCCGAGCAGGCGTTGGCCGGTTTGACGGTGGAGCAGGGACGGGTGGTTCGCAGTTGGTTACTGTCGCAAGGCTTCAAACCCTGACACAGACTGATCGTTCCCACGCTCTGCGTGGGAATGCATCCCGTGACGCTCTGCGTCACATCCCAAAGCGGAACGCGGAGCGTCCCTGGCGGCATTCCCACGCAGAGCGTGGGAACGATCAGTACGTCTGTGTCACAGCTTGATCAACACCGATTTCAACTCGGTGTAATGCTCAATCGCCGCATACCCCATCTCGCGCCCAACCCCGGACATCTTGTACCCGCCAAACGGTAACGCCGGGTCCAGCGCGCTGTGGCAGTTCACCCACACCGAACCCGACTTGATCCGCGGAATCATCCGGTGCACCGCCGCCAGATCGTTCGACCAGATACTCGCCCCAAGCCCATACGGACTGTCATTGGCCATGCGCAACGCATCGGCTTCATCCTCGAACGGAATCGCCACCAGCACCGGCCCGAAGATCTCTTCCTGCACTAATGAGTGCTTCTGATCGACATCCACGATCACCGTCGGTTTAACGAAGAACCCCGGCCCGAACTGCTCACCACCACAGGCGATCGTCGCGCCACTTTCCCGGCCCTTTTCGATGTACCCGTAAACCCGCTCCTGCTGACGCGCCGAGATCAGCGGGCCCATTTCCACTGTTGGGTCCAGGCCATTACCCAGTTTCATGGCATTGGCGATGTCGGCGATGTCCGCCACCACATTGTCGAAATGCTTACGCTGCACATACAGCCTGGAGCCTGCGCAGCACACTTGGCCCTGATTGAAGAAAATCGCGCTGGCGGCACCGGCAGCGGCGGACTTCAGGTCGGCGTCGGCCATGACGATGGTCGGCGATTTGCCGCCCAGTTCCAGGGTCACCCGGGTCATGGAATCCATGGCGATCTTGCCGATCTGCTTGCCCACGGCGGTGGAGCCGGTGAAGGTCAGCTTATCCACCAGCGGATTGTGGGTCAGGGCGGAACCTGCAGTGATGCCGGTGCCGGTGACCACGTTGAACACGCCTTCGGGGTAACCGGCTTCCAGCACCAGCTCGGCGAGCTTCAACGCGGTGAGCGGGGTTTCGTCGGCGGGTTTGAGCACCACGGTGCAACCGGTGGCCAGGGCCGGGCCGAGTTTCCAGCAGGCCAGCAGCAGCGGGAAGTTCCAGGCGACGATGGCGCCGACCACGCCCACCGCTTCACGGCGAATGAAACTGTGGAATTGATCGTTGGGCATCAACGGCAACGACACTTCAACGCTGGAACCTTCGATCTTGGTCGCCCAACCGGCCATGTAGCGCAGGAAGTCGATGGACAGTTGCACGTCCATCACCTGGGCCACCGCCGCACTTTTGCCGTTGTTCAGGCATTCCAGTTGCGCCAGCAGTTCGGCGTCGCGTTCCATCAGGTCGGCGAGTTTCCACAGCAGGTTCTGCCGCTCCCGAGGTCGGGTGCGGGTCCAGGCCGAATCATCGAAGGCCTGACGCGCAGCGAGCACGGCGCGGTCGACGTCCTCAGGCGTGGCCCGTGGTACGACGCACAGCACTTCGCCGGTGGCCGGGTTGTGCAGGGACATGGTCTGGCCGTCAGTGGCCTCGACCCAGTCGCCGCCGATGAGCATGCGTGGGGCGCGCTGGATGAACGCCGAGGTGGCGGGAAGCAGATAAGGGAGCGACATGGCGATGCCTCTTGTTGTTCGTGAGAACAGGGCTTTCGCAATGGCTGTGCCAAGTGCCCGCAAAGGCAGGACCGCCCTTGGTCGGCGGGGTTTTGGGGCACTCAAGGGAATCGCTTGTGCTGTGAGATTGTTGCAAATTGCGACAGCTATGAGACGACGAGCAACCGGGTGGAGACCTTGAGGCACCCACTATTGAGGGCTAGACTTTTCTGGATCGGTGGGTGAAGTGACGGACCGTTCATCCGGCAATACATCTGGCGTGAGGGAGGTAACGATGTTCCTTTCAACCCTGGAAATTCAAAACATCATTGAACACAGTTTTCTGCCGTCCGTTTGTACCTGCACCATGGCGGCGGACCAGTCCCTGACGATTCGGGTCTGCGACTGCATGACCGGCAAAGTGGATATAGTGGCCACCCACGTTCCCCTGTGGACACTGGACAGTCCCCATGCGATCGCGTCGCTGGTGGCGGACATGCAGCACGAGATCGACGTACACAAAAGCGTTTCCCCCACCTATGACATCTGAACCGGCGTCACGCCGCACCGTTGGAAGACGGTGCGGCCCGCGCCGATTGTTCAGGCTGCTGCAAACTTCCGGGTAATTTCCTCGAACGTGTCGCCATCCACGGCAGCCAACAGCTTTCTGTCGTCCTTGAGCGTCGCCAGAAAGGTCACTTCGGTTTCCTTGCCGGCCAGCATGAATCCGGCAATTGCACCGATGGGCCCCAACAGCATAGCCCCGGCCACGCCAAAGCCGATGGCATCCTTGATGTTGTTGATCGAATCCTCGTTGGCCACTTCCATGCTCTTGAACGATGAGAGCGGGAGGGTAATGCCGGGCCATGGGTGAAGCGACGTTCTGAGGGTGAAAACGCCGTCTCTGTATTCTCCATCACCCTGCAGAAAGTCCCCCGCCAGGACAGTGATGCTTGCCATGTTTTTATCCCCTGGTGGCAATCGGTGAACAACCATTTCGCGCTTGCAGGGGGGCGACGTCAATCGTCGGCCGATGAGCTGTTCCGGTCAGGCCATCTATGCTTGTCTCAGACTGCAACACCTGTCGCGATATTAGACGCAGGCGATCTCGTTCAGCGCTGCCGCAACGTATTGATTTTCTCGTAACTGCTTGATTAAAAAGATAATCGGCAAGCTGGCACGCTCCGTGTATTGCTCATTGCAGACGTTTCTCTTGCCTCCGTCAGCGGTGCGCCGCCGACGGCAGAAACCATAAAAACGATAAGCCACAAAAATAAGAAAGCACCGTGCGAGGTTCGACGTTGATGAAGAGAAAACTCCGATCAGGCCTGAGTGCCAGTCTGCTGGCCCTGGCCGCTTGTGTGGCGCTGCATTCGCCTTACAGCCTGGCAGCCCGCGACGCTCAGACCATCCTCAAGGAAACTTGTCAGGGCTGTCATACCCCTGAAGCCGATAGCGCCCTGAGCCGCATCAGTCACCAGCGTAAAACGCCGGAAGGCTGGCTGATGAGCATCGCCCGCATGCAAACCATGCACGGTTTGCAGATCAGCGATGACGACCGCCGCACCCTGGTCAAATACCTGGCCGACACCCAGGGCCTGGCCCCAAGCGAGACCGATGGCGTGCGTTATGCGCTGGAGCGTCGACTCAATACCGTCGAGAAGTTCGACGACCAGACCAGCCAGATGTGCGGCCGCTGCCACTCCGGTGCGCGGGTCGCGCTGCAACGGCGTCCGGCCCAGGAATGGGAGCGTCTGGTGAACTTCCACCTCGGCCAATGGCCGTCCCTGGAATACCAGGCGCTGGCTCGCGACCGCGACTGGTTCGACCTTGCTCGAAAAGACATGGTGCCGCTGCTGGCCAAACGTTATCCGCTGGACAACCCGGCCTGGAAAAAATGGCTGAGCAGCGCGCCAAAAGCCGAAGCGCTGGTGGGCGACTGGAGCTTCAGCGGCCACTTGCCGGGCAAGGGTGAATTGGCCGGCGTGATGAGCGTCACGGCCGATGGCAGCGACACGTTCAAGGTCAGCGTCAAAGGCCAATACGCCGACGGCAGCCCGTTCAACGGCGATGGCAGCGCGATTCTCTACACCGGCTACGAATGGCGCGGCAATGTGACCATCGACGGCGTAACCATGCGCCAGGTGTTCGCCGCCCAAGGCAATGCCATGCAGGGCCGGATGTTCGAGGCCGAGCACGATGAGCGGGGCCTGGACTTCGTCGCCGCCAAGCAAGGCAGCAGCCGTTTGCTGGCGGTGCAGCCGGGTTACCTGAAGGCTGGCGCTGAAACTGAAGTGACCCTTGTCGGCAGCGGTCTCACCGGCAAACCGAACTTTGGCAAAGGCGTGGAAGTGGTCGAAGTCATCGAGCAGAGCCCGGAGCGCATCAAGGTCAAACTCAAGGCCGCCGCCAATGCGCAACCGGGTCTGCGCAATGTCACCGTCGGCACGCTGAAAGGCCCGACCCTGTCGGTCTACAGCAAAATCGCCGAAGTCAAAGTCGTGCCCGAGTTCTCGGTGGCGCGGATCGGCGAGGGCGGTGGTTCGACACCGAAAGTCCAGGGCCGTTTTGATGCCGAAGCCTGGGGCAAGGGCACCGACGGCAAGCCGTATCGCATCGGCGTGTTCCCGGCGCAGTGGTCGGTCGAAGCGTTCGACGACCGCGCCAAGGAAGACGAGGACGTCAAGTTCGCCGGCACCATGCAGGCTGACAGCGGCGTGTTCACACCGGGCGATGCCGGGCCAAACCCGCAGCGCAAAATGTCCACCAACAATGCCGGCAACCTCAAGGTGATCGCCGCCGTCGACGATGCAGGGAAATCCCTGAGCGGCGAAGGCCACATGATCGTCACTGTGCAACGCTGGAACAATCCACCCATTCCATGAGTTGGCCGATCCCATCGGATTTCAGACACTTTTCGGAATGACCGCAGGCCCCGTAGAACGGGGTTTGCACAGGAGGTTGCAATGGGCGCTATTTTGAATCTGGTCGAGCGGAATCTGCACGAAGTGCACGTCGATGCCGACCGCATGCTGTTTCACATCCCCAGCAGTTCGCTGTTCGCCAGCGATGAGCTGACCGGCACCATCATCGATACCTTGCGCGGTCCCGGTTGTTCATCTGAGGACCTGATCCAGCGCTTGGCCGCGCGCTTCAACGGTGAAGAAATCACCGAGACCCTGCGCGAGCTGATGGCCCTGGAGCTGGTCAGCGACGGTTCGCCGCTGACCCCGGACATCGGCACCAAACGCGTCGAGCGCACGGCGATCAATACCGTGGTGCTCAACGTCAACACCGGCTGCAATCTGAGCTGCACCTACTGCTACAAGGAAGACCTGGACAAGCCGTCGGCTGGCAAGAAAATGGACGTCGAAACGGCGGTCGCCTCGGTGGAAATGCTGCTGCGTGAATCGCCGGACGAGGAGCGTTTCACCGTGGTGTTTTTCGGCGGGGAGCCGCTGAGCAATCGCAAGCTGATCGAGTACATGGTCGACTATTGCGAGACGCGTTTCCGCGAGGCGGGCAAGTTCGTCGAGTTCGTCATGACCACCAACGCGACGCTGCTCACCGAAGAGACCGTGGACTACCTCAACGCTCACCGTTTCGGCCTGTCAGTCAGTATCGACGGACCGAAAACCGTGCACGACCGCAACCGCATTACCGTGGGCGGGCAGGGCACGTACGACGTGGTGCGGCGCAAGGCTGAAATGCTGCTGTCGCGCTACAACAGTCGTCCGGTCGGTGCCCGCGTGACCCTGACCACCGGCGTTACCGACGTCGAAACCATCTGGGATCACCTGTTCAACGAACTGGGTTTTGCCGAAGTCGGCTTTGCCCCGGTGACCTCCGGCGACATCAGCACCTTCAACCTGTCCAGCGATGAGCTGATCGAAGTCTTCGCCAACATGAAGAAACTCGGCCGACGTTATCTGGAAGCGGCGCTGGAACACCGCAATATCGGTTTCTCCAACTTGCACCAGCTGATCACCGACATCCACGAAGGCCACAAAAAAGCTCTGCCCTGCGGCGCGGGCCTGAAGATGCTGGCGGTGGATCACAAGGGTGAATTGAATCTGTGCCACCGTTTTACCGGTTCGAGCCTGCCGACCTTCGGCAACGTCCACAGCGGTGTGAAGCAGGTGGAGTTGAACGACTTCCTGTCCCAACGCCTGGACCGTACCAACACCGGTTGCGAGGACTGCCAGATCCGCAACCTCTGCTCCGGCGGCTGCTATCACGAGAGCTACGCCCGTTACGGCGACCCGACCCACCCGACCTATCACTACTGCGAACTGATGCGTGACTGGGTCGACTTTGGCATCGAGGTCTACACCCGGATCATGGCCCACAACCCTGCGTTTATCAGCAGCTACATCACTCCGCGCAAGGCTCACTGATATGAAACATCTCAAGGCAATCAATAATAAAGCGCTGAAACTCGATGAGGCCGCGGCCGAAAACCGCATCGAAGAGGTGGTGGCGATGAGTTCCGTCGCCGGCTGCGCCTCGACCACCGACCCAGGTTGGGAAATCGACGCCTTTGGCGGTGTGTCGTCGCTGTGCCAGCCGATGGAAGCCGACCTTTACGGTTGTTCCGACCCTTGCTGGTGGCCGGCCCAGGTGCCCGACATGATGAGCACTTACCCGGACTGGAACAAGGATGCCCAGGCGTCCAATGAAAACTGGCGCAACCTCGGGACTGTCTTTCCAAAAGACAAGTAATCGGACAGAGAAGGATTCCAGCATGCGTAATATCAAAGCCTGCGGCCTGGCCGCATTCGCCGTCCTGAGTACCTGTTCGCTCACTGTTCTGGCCGACGAAAACACGGCACTGCAAGACGGTCACGAGTACATGTTGACCACCAATTACCCGAACAACCTGCACGTCATCGACCTGGCCACCGACACCTTGCTCAAGACCTGCAAGATGCCGGATGCCTTCGGCCCCGGCACCGTTCAGTTGTCGGCGGACCGCAAGACCGCCTATGTGCTGAACAATCACTACGCGGATGTCTACGGCGTTGAAATCGACAGCTGCAAGCAGGTGTTTCACGCCAGCATCACTCAGAAACCGGGGGAGAAGGCGAGGTCCATGTTCGCCTTCACCCTCAGCCACGACGGCAAGGAATTGTTCACCATTGCCAACCCGACGTTGATGCTTAATGACCGCTACGAAGTGCAGCAACCACGGCTCGATGTGTACGCCACCGACGCCGGTATGGACGCCAAACCCGTGCGCAGTTTCCCGGCGCCTCGGCAGCTGACGATCATGCAGAGTGGTGACGACGGCACGCTGTACGTGGCCGGGGCGGACGTCTACAAGGTTGATGTGAAAACCGGCAAGTTCGACGTGCTAATCCCCAGCCGCCACTGGAAACGCCCGAACTACAGCGCGCCGGACGTGCTCTACGTGTGGAACCAGCAGACTTATCGCCATGACTTCTCGCTGCTCTACACCGCGGCGAAATTCAAGGACAAGAAACAGGACCCCTTGACCGCCGAGTACCTTTACGGGCTGTTCAGCATCGACCTGAAAACCGGCAAGACCGAAACCACCGACTTCGGCCCTCTGACGGAAATCTACTTCAGCGGCATGCGCTCGCCGAAGGATCCGAACCTGATGTTCGGCGTGCTCAACCGTTTGGCGAAGTACGACATCAAGGAGAAGAAAATGCTCCAGGCAGCGACGCTGGATCATTCCTACTACTGCATTTCGTTCAACAAGGACGGCAGCAAGATTTATCTGGCGGGGACGTTTAACGATGTGGCGATTTTTGATCCCGAGAGCATGAAGCAGATCGGCAGCATCAAGTTGCCGGGTGGGGATATGGCGATCACGACCGCGCAGATATTTGTCCGGTAATTGCGTCGTCTGAACTGACGCCATCGCGAGCAGGCTCGCTCCCACAGGGTTCAATGATGTTCACGCAATAGTGATCACACTGAGATCCACTGTGGGAGCGAGCCTGCTCGCGATGAGGCCCTTACAATCACCGAACCATCAAACCCCAGGCACCGGACAACTCAAATCCCCCTCCTGACACTTCAGATAATTCTTGAATGTCTCCACCCGCGCCTTGGTCAACTCAGTGACACAGTTACTGTAGATCAGCGGATACACACTCCCGCCTTCCACCCCGGCGCTCGAGAACTTGCACTCGGCATCCCGAAACGCAATCCACGAACGCTGTGCCTCGATCAGCAGCTTTTTGCTGTCGGGGTTGCTCTTCAAACGTTCATTGATCTGCTGGTAAAGCGCATTCAACTCCTTGTCCGCCGTCTTGTGCTGCTGCACCGCGCACTCATTCATCGTCGCCTGATCGGCGGCGTTGTCGCAGTCCGCAGCATAAGCGGCGGTGGCGAACAGCAGAGGCGTCAGTGCCAGAAGAAAGCGTGGGTGCATGGGGATTCTCGCTGTGACAGGAAAGTTGGGATGCAGTTTAGTGCCGTATTCGACCCTTTATGTTTGCCATTCAGGGCATTTTTTAATCGATTCATAAGCAAGCCACGGCACGTCATGTGTCGTCCAGATATGCGCCTGAGGCGTCATTTGCGGGTCATCGTCCAGTGTCGCCACACGAACAATGACGTGGGGTTGGGCCAAGCGTTCAGCCATCAAGTGTGAACCGCAGACTGAACAGAAATGCCGAAGTTTGCCCGGTGACGATTCGTAACTGCTCAGGCGGTCCTGGCCTTTGGTCCAGCGAAAATGTTCGCGCATGACCCCGGCTGTCGAGGCGAATGCCGCCGCGTGTGCCTTGCGACAGGTTTGGCAGTGGCAATGACTGATGGGCATGTCGAGGCTATCGAGTTCGTATTCGATGGCTTTGCACAAGCAGCTGCCATACAGGCTATTCATCGCGTGCTCCTGATTGCGTGAGGGTGAAGCTGCATGAATCGTCCTTGTCTGAGTCAACTTCGTCCTGAACGTTAGCAGTTTCGGGCGCTGAGTTTCGTCTTCAAGCCAGAACTTACACCTTGAAATGCAGCCGAATATTTCAGGTAGGGTTGATTGCGATACCCAATTGATACAACTTTAGGGTTGGTCTTGTGGTCTTACAGGCCTACTGTTCAGTACAGGAGGTGACTTATGAATCCAGCATCAGATCGCATCGAAAGGAAGATCCTGCTCAAAACGCCGCGCTCGCAGGTCTGGCGCGTGCTGGCCAATGCCGAAGCCTTTGGACAGTGGTTTGGCGTGGCGCTGGAGGGCAAGCGTTTTGTCGCCGGTGAGTGGACCCAGGGGCAGATTACATACCCGGGTTATGAGCACTTGCTGTGGAACGTACTGGTGGAGCGGGTCGAGCCGGAACGGGTGTTTTCGTTTCGCTGGCACCCGTACGCAATCGAGCCCGATATCGATTACTCCCAGGAACCCACCACACTGGTGAAGTTCGAGCTCGAAGACATGGATGAAGGCACCTTACTCAAGGTCACCGAGTCCGGTTTCGATCACATCCCTCAGACGCGCCGGCTCAAGGCGTTCCGCATGGACAGTCGCGGCTGGGATGAGCAGATGAGCAATATCGAAGAATTTCTCAAGGTCAGTGCCAAGCAACGCGAGCGTCAGGAAGAGTGATCGCGGCATGAACGCGCGGCTTCGATGCTTGAAACCTTACCCGTCTAAGGGTTTTCGGAAGGGCGGCTATAGCGAATGTCCTACACGCGATAGTAGCTATGTCGTCTATTGCACATTGGATCCGAAGCGTAATCTAGCCTCATCAACCGAAACACAGGAAGTGTTCGGGATCACGGATGATCGACCATAAGCAAGGAATCGCTGCCGACAGGGAGTCGTAATGGTCTTGGGAAAAACCCGCTTCGGCGGGTTTTTTTTCGCCTGTCGAAAAGACTTCGGCAGCTGCTACAGAAGAGGGCTTCAAGGCTGAAATGGTCAATGGCTTACACCCACAGGTGGGTATGTCCTCTGTTTACCCTTAAGCGATGTGTTTATTCTGGATCCATCAACTGAGTCGCAGGAAGCGCTCAGGATCAAGGATGATCGACCATTGGCCAGGATGGCTGCCGACAGGATGTCGAAATGGTCTTGAGAAACCCGCTTAGGCGGGTTTTTTTATGGGCGATGGAAAATCCTCGGTGCATCATTTTGGCCGGGTGACCGGCAGCCAGGCATTGGCTGCCGGTCGGGATGGATTAGCGTGCTGACAACCGATCGAGTTTCGCCGCTGCACGCTCAGTGATTTGCGAGCGCAGTTTCAACGACGCAGCGGCGCGTTCACGGGCTTCCTCCAGAACGCTGACCGGAGCTGTTTCAGGGCTGCCCGAGGCAAACGGCGGTGCCGGTGCGTATTCGAGCTGCAACTGCACCAGCTCTGCTGTGTCCTTATCGAACAACTCCGCGGCCAGGGTCAGGGCAAAATCGATGCCCGCCGTGATCCCGCCACCGGTCAGAAGGTTGCCGTCGCGCACCACTCGATCCTTCACCGGGATCGCTCCCAAAGGCGTCAGCAACTCGTGATAGGCCCAGTGAGTGGTGGCGCGTTTGCCTTTCAACAGACCCGCCGCGCCGAGCACCAGCGCGCCGGTACACACCGACGTGACATAACGTGCGTTAGCGGCTTGCGTCTGGATGAAGGCCAGCGTCTGTTCATCCTCCATCAACGGCCCGACGCCACCGCCGCCAGGAATGCAGATCACATCCAGCGGCGGGCAATCGTCGAACGTGGTGGTCGGTTTCAGCACCAGGCCGGTGCTCGCGGTGACGGGCATCAGGTCCTTCCAGATCAAATGCACCTTCACGTCCGGCAGCGAGGCCAGTACGTCGTAAGGGCCGGTGAGGTCCAGTTGCTGAACCTGTGGAAACAGCAGAAAACCGATCTGCAACGTCATGGCATTTTTCTCATGAAGTGGGTGGACGACTTCACTTTAGGCTCGTAGGATTTGGCGTATACGCCAATAACCCCACGAATTACGCCAATCATGCCGAAAACCATTCACGTGCTCGCCTTTGCCAATGTGCAATTGCTCGACGTCACCGGGCCGTTGCAGGTGTTCGCTTCGGCCAACGATATTTCCCGCCAGCAAGGTTTTCCGCCACCTTATGCGCCGACGGTGATTGCCAGCGGCGGCGGGGCGGTGATGTCGTCGGCGGGGCTGGCGCTGTTGGCCGAACCGCTGCCCGAAGTGGCCAGTGATACGTTGATCATTGCCGGTGGCTGGGGCGTTTACGACGCGGCGCGAGAAGAACCGCTGGTCGCCTGGGTGCGTGAACACGCGACGGGGTGTCGGCGGGTATCGTCGGTGTGCACCGGGGCATTTTTGCTGGCGGCCAGCGGCTGGCTCGATGGCCGGCGGGTGGTCACTCACTGGACCCGTTGCGAGCAGTTGGCGCAGCAGCATCCGCGGCTGCAGGTTGAACCCAATCCGATTTTCATCAATGACGGCCCGGTCTGGACCTCGGCCGGGGTCACTGCCGGTATCGATCTGGCGCTGGCCATGGTGGAAGAGGATCTCGGCCGCACGATGGCCCTGGAAGTCGCCCGGCAACTGGTGGTGTTCCTGAAACGTCCCGGTGGCCAGTCGCAGTTCAGCGTCACCCTCTCTTTGCAGAAGGAAGGCAACCGTTTCGACGAACTTCATGCCTGGATCAGCGAAAACCTCACCAAGGATTTGGGCATCCCGACCCTGGCCTTGCAGGCCGGCATGAGCGAACGCAGCTTCGTCCGCCATTACCGCGCCGACACTGGCCAGACTCCGGCCCGGGCCATCGAACTGATTCGGGTCGAGACCGCCCGACGTTTGCTCAGCGATACCGGTGTGCCGATCAAACGGGTGGCGGTGCAATGCGGATTCGGCAGCGAAGAGACGCTTCGACGCAGTTTTCTGCGGGCCATGGGCGTGACTCCGCAGGCCTATCGCGAACGTTTCAGCGTCAGCCCTCCAGCAGATCCAGTAACGCTCTGACCGTTGCCTCGGGCGCTTCTTCGGGAATGTTATGCCCGACCCCGCCGGTGAAGTGGGCGATGCCTTCGCCTGTTTTTCCTAGGCTTCAATTTCCGCCACCTGATTAAAGTATTTCGACCGGTCCGGCGTAAACGTCACCACCATGTTGGTCCGCGAACAGGTCAACGCCCGTTCTTCACTCAAATCGATATCCAGATCTTCCCCGCGCAACCCTTGCCACTGGGCGAGGTACTTGAGGGATCCGTATTTTTCGAGTTTTTTCAGGCTGCGGCTGACGCCACCTTTCCAGCCCAGCACCGGCAGTTCGCCGGCAAGGCAGCGTTGGACGAGTTCGGGGAAACGGGCGGCGCGTTGGCGGCCGATTTCCCAGCATTTGATCAGGCCCTTGTCCTGGCCTTCCCACAATTCATCGCGGTTCAGGCCTGAGCGGAGTGGGGTGTCGATGCTGCGGTGGATGCGCTGGGTCATTCGGGTTCCTTGAATTCGGGTTTTGTTGGACAGCTCCGCTGTACCCGTTGACGGTCGATGGTAGGGGGGGATGTTACGGCTGGCAACAAAGGATTTTCTGGTAGTGAACGCGGGTTTTGTTTATGAAATGTAAGGCTTTGGCCTACACAAAACCTGTGGCGCGGTCTCAAGGCTGCCAGAAACTCTTCTCCCCACTCAATTTCCGATCCAGAAAACACGCCGCACTGATCAGGGCCAAATGCGTCAGCGCTTGCGGCGTATTCCCCAGATGCCGCGCATGGCTGTCGAACTCTTCGGCGTACAACCCCAGCGGGTTCGCATACCTCAGCAACTGTTCAAATTCCAGATGCGCCTTTTCCACCCGTCCGGCGCGGGCCAGGCATTCGACGTACCAGAATGAACATGCGGCGAAGGCGCCTTCGGTGCCGTCGAGGCCATCGATCCGGGCGTCGTCATTGCGATAGCGGTAAACCATGCCGTCGCGCACCAGATTCTTTTCGATGGCGTCGAGGGTCGCGAGCCAGCGCGGGTCTTTGGCGCTGACGAAGCGCACCAGCGGCATTAGCAGCATTGAGCCATCGAGCGCGGTACCGCCGATGTACTGGACGAAGTGCCCGCATTCTTCGCTCCAGAAGTTTTCCCAGATGTCAGCGTAGATCGCTTGTCGGGTCTGGTCCCAGCGGGCGAACGGGGCGGGCAGTGAGCGTTTTGAGGCGAGGCGAATGGCTCGATCCAGTGCGACCCAGCACATCAGCCGCGAGTGCAGGAAGTGATGCTGCTCGCCGCGCATTTCCCAGATGCCGACGTCCTCTTGCTCCCAGGTTTCGCAGACCTGATCGACCACTTCCACGGTATGTTTCCAGCCTTCATGGGAGATGGCGTCGCCGTATTTGTTGACCAGGTACACCGCGTCCATCAGCTCGCCGAAGATGTCGAGCTGGATCTGGTCGTAAGCCTGATTGCCGATCCGTACCGGTGTTGCGCCGCCATGGCCGGAGAGATGCGAGAGTTCGGTTTCCGGCAGTTCCTGGCGGCCATCGATGGCATAGAGGATGTTGAGCTTCATCGATTTGCCGTGGCAATCACTGACCCGCCCGCGCAGCCAGCGCATGTAATCGTTGGCCTCCTGGACGAAGCCCAGGCGCATGAACGCGTAGACGGTAAACGAGGCATCGCGGATCCATGTGTAGCGGTAATCCCAATTGCGCTCGCCGCCAGGTGTTTCCGGCAGGCCGAAGGTTGCGGCGGCGAGGATCGCGCCGTGTTTGCGCGAGGTCAGCAGCTTCAGCGCCAGGGCCGAGCGATTGACCATTTCCCGCCAGCGGCCGCGGTAGCTGGATTGGCCGATCCAGTCGCGCCAGAACTTCAGGGTGCGCTCCAGAGAGATCGCGGCGACGCCTTCCTTGAACCGTGGGTCGTCGATACCGCCGAGCAGGAACTCGGCGCTCTGGTTCTGTTCGAGGGTGAATTCGGCGACTGCCGCATGGCCGTCTATACGCAAAGCCTGATCCGAAGACAGGCGCAGGGACGGCTGATCGGTGGCCTCGAAGGTCACGTCTTCTTCATCCATGCGTGCGCGGGTCTTGGCGCGAGCGTAGTCATGACGCACGGCGCAGCGCATGTGAAACGTTGCCTGGCCGCTGACCACACGCACCCGGCGCATCAGCATCGGCGTGTCATCTTCGCTGTCGCCGATGGGCAGCAGGTCGGTGACTTCGACGACTGCGCGGTCGCTGAGCCAACGGGTTTGCAGCACATTGGTATCGGGCAGGTAAATCTGCTCGCGGCGAGCGTCGGGTAAATCCGGGGACAGTTGGAAAATCCCGGCTTCGGGCGTGTCCAGCAGCGAGCAGAAGATCGACGGGCTGTCGAATTCCGGCCAGCAGAAAAAGTCCACGCTGCCCTTGTCGTTGACCAGTGCCACGCTGCGCATGTCGCCGATGATGCCATGGGCATCGATAGCGCTTTGTCGTTCGGGATGATGATCAGCCATTGCCGCGAAACTCCGGATAAAGGCCCAGGGTGACTTGTTGGTCGAGGGAAATCAGAGCGTTGAGTGGAGGGCCTAACTAGCTGACAGGTTTGGGGAGCCTGGAGTTCAGCGCCCAGATCAAGGCCTTCACATTCAACCAACAATTGCCTGCTTTCCCCTCAATCAAGCTTATGGCAACTTGCAGACCCTTGTTGAGACCCGCACCTATGGCAAACCCCTACCGCGAGCTGTTCAAAGCCCCAGGCAGCAGCGCTTTTGTGCTGGCCGGGATGATCGCGCGCATGCCGATTTCCATGACCGGCATCGGCCTGATCACCATGCTCTCGCAACTGCAGGGCGGGTATGGACTGGCTGGCGCAGTGGCGGCGACGTTTGCTCTGGCCACGGCATTTTGTGCGCCGCAGGTTTCGCGGCTGGTGGACCGCTTCGGGCAGCGTCGGATCTTGCCGGTCTCGGCGCTGATCGGTGGCGGGGCGTTGTTGCTGGTGTTGCTTTGCACGCGCTTGCAGGCGCCGCAGTGGACGTTGTTTGTGTTCGCCGCGCTGGCCGGTTGCATGCCGAGCATGTCGGCGATGGTGCGGGCGCGCTGGACCGAGGTGTATCGCGGGCAACCTGAACTGCAAACCGCCTATGCGTTGGAGTCGGTGCTGGACGAGGTCTGTTTTATCGTCGGGCCGCCACTGTCGGTGGGGTTGTGCGTGGTGGCGTTCCCCGAGGCGGGGCCATTGGCGGCGTTGCTGATGCTGGCGATCGGAGTGACGGCGTTTGTGCTGCAACGTGACACCGAGCCGGCGATTCATCCTCATGAAGACCATCATCAGGTCTCGATCATTCGTTCCAGCGAGATTCAGCTGCTGATGCTGTTGATGGTCGCCATGGGCACCATCGTCGGTGTGGTGGATGTGGTCAGCGTGGCGTTCGCCCAGCAGCAGGGCCAGCCGGCGGCGGCGAGCATTGTGTTGTCGGTGTATGCCATCGGCTCGTGCCTGGCCGGTTTGGCGTTCGGGGCGTTGCGCTCGAAACTGCCGCTGCCGCAACTGTTCCTGTATGGCGGGGTGGCGACGGCGGTGACTACGCTGCCGTTGCTGCTGGCGACGGACATTCTCGGGCTGTCGCTGGCGGTGTTCGTCGCGGGGCTGTTCTTTGCGCCGACGCTGATTGTGGCGATGGCGTTGGTGGAGCGCATCGTGCCGCCGGCCAAACTCACTGAGGGCCTGACCTGGCTGGTGACTGGATTGAGTATCGGCGTGGCGATTGGCGCGGCCAGTTCGGGTTGGCTTATCGATGCATTTGGAGCCCGGAGCGGATTCTGGGTCGCAGTCGCCGCTGGCGCGGTGGTCCTCGGTTCCGCAGTGCAAAGCTTCCGCCACTTGAAATAAAGAACCCCTGTAGGAGTGAGCCTGCTCGCGATAGCGGAGAGTCCATCAACTTGATGGTGACTGACACACCGCTATCGCGAGCAGGCTCACTCCTACAGGGGATGTGTACGACTAATTCCCTTCGGCGTTCATCCGTATATCTATACAGACAACTTTCTGAGGTAATCCCGGTGACTCAGCTGACATTGCTCTGCCTGCCCTATTCGGGCGCGAGTGCCATGGTCTACAGCCGCTGGCGGCGCAAATTGCCGGAGTGGCTCAAGCTGCAACCCGTGGAACTCCCGGGACGTGGCGCCCGGTTCGGCGAACCTTTGCACACCGACATGCGGCGCCTGGCGCTGCAACTTGCGCAGGAACAAAAAGCCACGCTCAAGACGCCGTACGCGTTGTTCGGTCATAGCCTTGGCGCGTTACTCGCCTGTGAGATGGCCCACGCGTTTCGCTCGCTGGGCTGCCCGGAACCGGTGGCGCTGTTTGCTTCGGGGACGGCTGCACCGACACTGCGGGCTGACTACGACCGGGGTTTCGCCGAGCCCAAAACCGATGCTGAATTGATCGAGCAACTGCGCACCCTCAACGGCACCCGTGAAGAGGTGCTGGCCAACGACGAGCTGATGAGCCTGACGTTGCCAGTGCTGCGCGCGGATTTTCTATTGTGCGGACGTTTCGAACCGCAGCAGCGCCCGTTGCTCAAGTGCCCGATCCATGTGCTCGGCGGCAAGGCTGACCGCGCCACCACCGAACAGTTGATCGGCTGGATCAAAGAAACCCGTGGCAGTTTCTCGGTAGACATGCTGTCGGGCGGGCACTTCTTTATCCATGAACACGAAGCCAAGGTGTTGCGGGTGATCAAGGATCAACTGGAAGTTCATCATCGGCGGCATGCCATGGCCGCCAGCGCCTGACGCAATCCCAGACGTCACTCAATCCCTGTGGGAGCGGGCTTGCTCCGGGCGGCATTCCGACGATAGCGGCATCACATTCAACATAGATGTGACTGACAGGCCGTCATCGCGAGCAGGCTCGCTCCCACAATAAATCTTCAGTGAACACAGATATTGTGTAAGACAAAGATCAAATGTGGGAGCGAGCCTGCTCGCGATGGGGCCCTCACTAGCGCCACAAATCTAGAATCCTGAACCCTTCCTGAAGAACCCCGCAATTCCCCCTCCACACGGCTTTGCATCGTTTACTCTGCAGAAATCGGGGCGTAAGCTTCGCGCGTTTTCAATCAATAGCGGAGACCCACAGTGGGTACTTGTTCGAGTGACAGTAGTCGGCCGGTTTCGATAACCGGCACCTTCCCGGCAAGATAACGCGCAACCTTTTTTGCCGTTGTCTCGCCTAAAAAGCGAGCAGCGGCATCCCGATCGCGGCCAGTCCTGGTCCGTGTCCCGACGTCACTCTCATCGACGCTGAACCGTGCGTGATGTTCGACTTTGTGTCGCCATCGCGGCGTATCGACACGCCTGCTTGAAGGTTTCCCGGCTGACCCTGGGGGAACTGCCATGAACCTGACCCTGCTCAAAGAATTCTTCGCCGGATTCCTGCGCACGCGCCACATCGCCCGACACTTCCGTCGCCTGGCGCTGCTGGAAAACTTCACCGACACCACGGTCAGCCGCGAGGTGCCGCCCACCCTGGCGCAAACCCTGGTGAGCGCCGCCAACAGCGACATCGGCCAACTGCTGAACAACCTCGGCAGCCACACCGATGGCCTGAGCGAACTCGAAGCCGATGCACTGCGCGTGCAATACGGCCTCAACGAAGTCGAGCACGAACAGCCTCTGCCCTGGTGGACCCACTTGTGGCACTGCTACAAGAACCCGTTCAACCTGCTGCTGACCTTGCTTGCGGTCATCTCCTGGCTGACCGAAGACATGAAAGCCGCCATCGTGATTTTCTCCATGGTGGTGCTCTCGACCTTGCTGCGCTTCTGGCAGGAGACCAAATCCAACCAGGCCGCCGACGCGCTCAAGGCGATGGTGAGCAACACCGCCACGGTATTGCGTCGGGATGCGTCGCGCACCGAGCTGCCGATCAAGCAACTGGTGCCAGGCGACCTGATCGTGCTCTCGGCCGGCGACATGATTCCCGCCGATTGCCGGGTGATCGGCGCCAAGGATTTGTTCGTCAGCCAGGCCGCGATGACCGGCGAATCAATGCCGGTGGAAAAATTCCCCCGTCAGCAGGACAGTGACACCAGCAACCCGCTGGACCTCGACAACATCCTGTTCATGGGCACCAACGTGGTGTCCGGCACGGCCATGGCGGTGATCCTCACCACCGGCAATAACACCTATTTCGGTGCCTTGGCCCAGCGGGTCGGCGCTACCGATCGCGCACCCACTTCATTCCAGACCGGAGTCAACAAAGTCAGCTGGCTGCTCATCCGGTTCATGTTCGTCATGGCGCCGCTGGTGCTGTTCATCAACGGCTTCACCAAGGGCGACTGGACCCAGGCGCTGCTGTTCGCGCTGTCGATTGCCGTGGGCCTGACCCCGGAAATGCTGCCGATGATCGTCACCTCGACCCTGGCCAAGGGCGCGGTGTTCCTGTCGCGTAAAAAAGTCATCGTCAAACGCCTCGACGCGATCCAGAACTTCGGCGCCATGGATGTGCTGTGCACCGACAAGACCGGCACCCTGACTCAGGACAAGATCTTTCTGGCGCGTAACGTCGATGTGTGGGGCAACGATTCCGATGACGTATTGGAAATGGCCTACCTCAACAGCTACTACCAGACCGGCCTGAAAAACCTGCTGGACGTGGCGGTGCTCGAACACGTGGAAGTCCACCGTGAACTGAAAGTCGGCACCGCGTTTCGCAAGGTCGATGAGATCCCGTTCGACTTCACTCGCCGGCGGATGTCGGTGGTGGTCGCCGAGCGCGATCATTCGCACCTGCTGATCTGCAAGGGCGCGGTGGAAGAAGTGCTGGCGGTGTGCACGCGGGTGCGTCACGGCGAGTTAGATGAAGCGCTGAGCGATGAACTGTTGGCGCGGATTCGTCAGGTCACCGAATCGTTCAACGCCGAAGGACTTCGTGTCGTTGCCGTTGCCGCACGGCCAATGAGTGAAGGGCGCGATACCTACAGCCTGGCGGATGAGCAGGAACTGACGCTGATCGGTTACGTGGCGTTTCTCGATCCACCCAAGGAAAGCACCGCGCCGGCGCTCAAGGCATTGGCCGCTCACGGCGTGGCCGTGAAAGTGCTGACCGGCGACAACGAACTGGTGACTGCGAAGATTTGCCGCGAAGTCGGCCTGGAGCAACAAGGCCTGCTGATGGGCAACGACATCGAGCGCATGAGCGACGCCGAACTGGCGGTGGCGGTGGAGAGCACCAACGTCTTCGCCAAACTCACTCCGTCGCACAAGGAACGCATCGTGCGTTTGCTCAAGGGCAACGGTCATGTGGTCGGCTTCATGGGCGACGGCATCAACGACGCGCCAGCGCTACGCACCGCCGACATCGGCATTTCGGTGGACAGCGCCGTCGACATTGCCAAGGAAGCGGCGGACATCATCCTGCTGGAGAAAAGCCTGATGGTGCTGGAGGAGGGCGTGCTGGAAGGGCGTCGGACCTTCGCCAACATGCTCAAGTACATCAAAATGACTGCCAGCTCGAACTTCGGCAACGTGTTCTCGGTGCTGGTGGCCAGTGCGTTCATCCCGTTCCTGCCGATGCTGCCGATGCACCTGCTGGTGCAGAACCTGCTCTATGACATTTCGCAGATCGCCATCCCGTTCGATAACGTCGACGAGGACATGCTGAAAACACCACAACGCTGGCAGCCGGCGGACGTCGGGCGTTTCATGCTGTTTTTCGGGCCGATCAGCTCGATCTTCGACATCACCACGTTTGCCTTGATGTGGTACGTCTTCGATGCCAATACCCCGGATCATCAAACCCTGTTCCAGTCCGGCTGGTTCGTGGTCGGGCTGCTGACCCAGACGCTGATCGTGCACATGATCCGCACGCCGAAAATCCCGTTCCTGCAAAGCCGCGCAGCGATGCCACTGATGGTGATGACTGGAATCATCATGGCCGTCGGCATCTTCCTGCCGATGGGACCGCTGGCGCACTACTTCAAATTGCAGGCGCTGCCGTCGCTGTACTTCGTGTTCCTGCCGGTGATTCTGCTGGCGTACATGGGCCTGACGCAGGCAGTGAAAGGATTTTATGTTCGCCGGTTTGGCTGGCAGTAATGCTGCCAAATGTAGGAGCAAGGCTTGCCCGCGATGAACGATGACGCGGTGTATCAGTTAAACCGCGTCATCGTTCATCGCGGGCAAGCCTTGCTCCTACAGAAAATCGTACTAAGGCTGAAGTGAAGCGTCCCGGTTTTTAGGAAAAGTCCTACAGAAAGCTCGACGGGTCTTCCGTAGCCTTGCGGCCTCACGAATTCGATACCCTCCTGGGGGCCCACGTTGTCGAACAAAGCCTTACGTATCCTGATCGCCGACGAGTTGCATTTTCACCGCATGAAGGTCGAGCGATTGTTCAATCAACTCGACTACTACCGGATAGCACCGGTGCACAGCCTTGAAGAGCTGTTGACCCTGGTCGAATACAGTGGCGAGCCATTTGATCTGGTGGTCATCAATGCCTCGCTGGCGGGCGGGGCGTTGAACCTGTTCGATTTTTTTCTTGATAACCAGCAGGTTCATCACGCCTTGATCTATGACGGTCAGCAGGCGCAACTGCCGCCCATTCCTGCCTGCGTTCAACAGAGGGTTGAGGTGAGCCACGCAATATTGCCTGATCTGGCGTCCATTACGCGGCTGATGGCGATCATCGACCCTCGTCTACCGTTCGTCGGCTCTGTCATTTCTGTCAGGTAGTTGCGCCCGGTTTTCCATGCAAAAGTCTTTGCGCAGCCGGTGCGATCAACCGGGCCGGGCTCATTGGCATTGATTATTCAATCGTCGTTTTTGTTGCTCAGGGAGTTGCCATGAAGTCAGTGCTGATTGTGGACGATCATCCGGTGGTTCGCGCCGCAGTCAAAATCGTACTGGTGCAGGAAGGTTTCAAGCAGATATACGAAGCGGCGTGTGGTAATGAGGTTTTGCCGAAGATCCGCGAACACAAGCCTGATCTGGTGGTACTGGATCTGGTGATGCCCTCGCTCGACGGGCTGGATGTACTGGCGCGGATCAAGACCAGTGGGGTGCCCTGTCGAGTACTGGTCTTCACGTCCCAGGAACCCACGTTTTATCAGGATCGTTGCATGCACGCCGGCGCCGCAGGCTATATCGCCAAGACCAATGACTTGCAGCACTTGCACAGAGCCGTGCACGCCGTGATGGGCGGTTACACCTATTTCGCCCAGCTACCCTCGGCGTCGGTGTCGCTGAACTCGATACAACTGAGTGAAAAACAGATGATCGATAAACTCTCCGACCGGGAACTGACGATCTTTCAGCATCTAGCCCGGGGCATCAGTAACAAGGCGATCGCTGAAATCATGCACTTGAGTCACAAGACCGTCAGCACCTACAAGACCCGTCTGATTGGAAAACTCAACGTGGAATCAGCGGTGTACTTGAGGGATTTTGCCAAGCGTAATCATCTGATCTGAGTGAGCCCGATCATGCGCAATTGTTTGTGGGCTCTGTTGCTGTTCTGTGGACTGGGAGCACCGGTGACCGCGGCCGATGAGCCAAAGCTTTTGCATGTGCTGGGACATTCCGCGGTGGAGGATTATCAGGTCCAGCTGGATGAAAAAGACTGGCAGTGGTTGCGTGGCAAACGCGTCTTGCGCCTCGGGGTGTCGGGGCCGGACTACCCGCCGTTCGAGATCACGCGAAACGTTGATGAGCTGGAAGGCATCACCGCAGACTATGCCGCCCTGTTGGGGCAACTGCTGCACGTCAAAATCGACGTGCTTCGTTATCGCACACGCGAGGCGGCCATGGAGGCGCTCAAGCGCGATGATCTGGACCTGCTCGGTACGTCCAACAACTTTGAGGCGGCTGACCCGCAGCTGATCCGATCCAGTGCCTATGCCGAAGATCAGCCGATGCTGGTGACCCGCCTGGACGACTGGATGCCTGCCGACCTCGCGGGCAAACGCATCGCCATGGTCGATGACTATCTGCAGGCGCAGACTGTCGAAGCCTTCTATCCCGATGCGAGCTTGCAACGCTACCCCTCGGCACTCGACGCGATCGGGGCGGTGGCGTTCGGGCAGGATGATGTGTACCTCGGGGACTTCATCAGCGCCAATTACCTCATCAATAACAACTACCTCAGCAACGTACGCCTGGTGGGGCCTTCCGGCCTGGACGCCAATCCGTTCGGCTTTGCCTTCAGTAGGGGCAACCCTCGTCTGAAGAGCATTGTCGATAAGACTCTGGCGGCAATTTCCATGGATCAACGCACGGCCATCGAGCAGCGCTGGAGTGCTGGAAGAGCCAACATGGCGGGTCAAGAGCGAGTCCGTTTGAGCGCCAGCGAGCAACGTTGGCTGGATCAACATCCGACGGTGCAAGTGGGTGCCGTCGAGAGCTTTGCACCGCTGACTTTTTACGATGCACAGGGACAACTCAGCGGGTTGACCGCGCAATTGCTGACCCTGATCAGCCAGCGCAGCGGCTTGACCTTCAAGGTGCAGCGGGGTAACTCCCTCGATCAGCAGATCCAGCAACTCAAGGACGGCACGATCGACGTGTTACCTGTGGTCACGCCCGGTATCGAACGCGAAGCCGAACTGCGTTTCACTCGGGCCTACTTGAACAATCCGTTTGTACTGGTCAGTGCGAGCACCCCGGGAAGCCCCAGGACCCTGGATGATATGGCCGGTAAACGCCTGGCGATTTATCGCGGTCATCCGTTGCTCGGGTTCATCCGCGCTCGGGCGCCCACTGTACGTCTGGTCGAAGTGGCGAGTCCGGCGCAGGGTATGGAATGGGTGATCAAGGGCCAGGCCGACGGGGCCGTCAGCTCATTGATCGTGGCTCGGTATCTGGTCACCCGGCAATACCGCGAGCGTCTGCGGATCAGCAGCACCGTGGGGGATGAACCGGCGCGTATCGCTCTGGCCACCAGCCGTGGTGCGCTGGAGTTGCACTCGATTCTGAACAAGGCACTGCTGAGCATTTCGCCCCGGGAGATGGATGAGTTGTTAGCCCGCTGGAGCAACGATGTGGTGGTCGATGACAGCTACTGGCTGCGTCATCGCCAACGCATTCTCCAGGCGTTTGCCGCGGCGGGCGTTTTGTTGTTGCTCGCACTGGCCTGGATTGCCTGGCAGCGTCGGCAGATCACTCAACGCCAACAACTGCTCGCGCAATTGCAGGATGCCAAGAACGCCGCCGACGACGCCAACCGCGCCAAAACCACCTTTCTGGCGACCATGAGTCATGAAATCCGCACTCCGATGAATGCCCTGATCGGCATGCTCGAACTGGCGCTGAAGCGAGCGCAAGAGGGCTTCACTGATCATCCACTGCCGCGCAGCAATTGCTGGCGCTGATCGGCGACATCCTGGACATCGCCCGCATCGAGTCCGGGCATTTGTCGCTGACCCCTGAACGGGTCAATCTACGCACGCTGGTGGAGTCGGTGTGCCGGGTTTTCGAAGGCCTGGCACGGCAGAAGAACTTGCAGTGGCGGGTCGAATTGGCCGAACACAGCGATCGTGACGTGTTAGTCGACCCCACGCGCTTCAAGCAGGTGCTGTCCAATCTGCTGAGCAACGCGATCAAGTTCACCCGTGAAGGTGAGGTGAGTCTGACACTGCGAGTGGAGCCCGGTATAGCGGGACATCTGGCAGTCAATGTGCGTATTGAGGACAGCGGCATCGGTGTCAGTGTGGTCGATCAGCAACGGCTGTTCAGCCCGTTCGTGCAGGCCGGTAACAGCCAGCAGTCAGGCCACAATGGCTCCGGTCTGGGACTGGTGATCAGCCGCACGCTGTGCGAAATGATGGGCGGCCGATTGCAGCTCGACAGCGTCCTCGGACTGGGTACGCAAGTCGACATCAGCGTTGATCTGATTGCGTTGCAACCGTTGACCTGCGGCGAGTGTGCCGATAGCGGATTGCAGGTGACCACTCGGCTGCTAACGATTCTGGTGGTCGACGATTACCCGGCCAATCGATTGTTGCTGTCGCGGCAGCTGAGTTACCTGGGGCATCAGGTGCTGGAGGCTGAGAATGGCGAGCAGGGTCTTGTGAAGTGGCGCGAGCATGAGCTCGATTTGGTCATCACCGATTGCAACATGCCGGTGGTCAATGGTTATGAATTGGCGGGTGCAATACGCGATGAAGAGCGCGCCAATGGTTTGCCTCCCACGCTGATTCTGGGGTTTAGCGCCAATGCGCAGCCGGAGGAAAAGATCCGTTGCCTTGAAGCGGGCATGGACGACTGTCTGTTCAAACCGATCCGGCTGGCAGATTTGAGTGCGTGGCTGGCATCCCGATTTGTGAATGAGCCGCCAGCACCGGTTGCAGAAAAATCAACGTTCGAAATCGACCTGACCGGCCTGGAGCTCTACGTCGGTGAAGACCGGACGCTGATCAATCAGTTGTTGCACGAACTGGCCGAGACCAATCGCGATGATCGCGATGATCTGCTTGCTGCGCACGTCATTGGCAATCGTCACCGGCTGCAAGACCTGGCGCACCGCATCAAAGGGGGGGCGCGGATGGTTCGTGCAAAACGTTTGATCGAGTGCTGCGAACATCTGGAACGTGCCTGCGCCGAGGGGCGCGCGGCGTTGATCGACGAGGCCGTCGATCAATTGCAACACGCCATGGCACGCCTGGATCAGAACCTCAAGCGAGACTGACGCTTAATCCCACTGGGGGGCGATGCCTTTGGGGCTGGTCAGTCGCTGGCCACGATCCAGACCCGCAATCAGCGCCATGTCGGCATCGCTCAAGGTCAGTGTGCGGGCGTGCAGGTTGCTTTGCAGGTTGGCGCGTTTGGTCGACGAGGGGATCACTGCGTAACCCAGTTGCATGGCCCAGGCCAACGCGACGTGTGCCGGCGTCGCCTGCAGGCGATCGGCGATCTGCTGGATCACCGGGTCTTTCAGCACTTCGCCGTAAGCGAGGGTCATGTACGAGGTGATCTGGATGCCCTGGCTCTGCGCGAATTCGACGACCTTGCGGTTTTGCAGGTACGGGTGCAGTTCGATCTGGTTGGTCGCGATGTGTTCGGCACCGACCGCGGCGATCGCCTGTTTCATAAGGTCCACGGTGAAGTTGGACACGCCGATCTGCCGGGTCAGGCCCAGTTGTTTGGCTTCGAGCAGGGCGCCCATGAATTCCTCGACCGGCACTTGATCTTCCGGGGACGGCCAATGGATCAGTGTCAGGTCCAGGTAGTCGGTTTGCAGCTTTTGCAGGCTTTCCTTGAGGCTGTCGATCAGGCGATCCCTGGCGAAGTTGGCCACCCAGATCTTGCTGGTGATGAACAACTCGTCACGGGCGATGCCACTGGCGGCAATGGCTTCGCCGACCTCGGCTTCGTTCTCGTAGATTTGCGCGGTATCGATGACCCGATAGCCCAGTTCCAGGCCAGTGCTCACCGAATCGATGACCACCTGGCCTTGCAAGCGAAACGTACCAAGGCCGAATGCGGGAATAGACATCAATGACTCCAGGGGTTGCAGTGGGAATGGGCACGAGTATCCGCGCCCGCCCCCATGGGAAAAACCGCTGGTGGGGCAAAGCAATGTTTACCGCAAGTCATGAATCGGGGGGCAGTCTGGGGGATTGGTAGTGTTTGGTCGGACGCTATCGCGAGCAGGCTCGCTCCCACATTGTATTTGCGTACACCATAGATTCACTGTGGGAGTGAGCCTGCTCGCGATAGCCGCGACTCGGTTTAAGGTCCTTACCCCCGTGTTCGGGCTTCTAGGCAATATCGCTGTGGCTGAATTCCTCGCCCAGAAAGTCGATCAATGCGCGCACCGACGGTAGCAGCCCACGGCGTGACGGGAAAATCGCGTGAACGATCCCGCATTTGGGGGCCCAGCCCGGCACCAGTTCCACCAGTCGGCCCGCGGCAATGTCATCGCGCACCACCACGCTGGGCAGGTGAGCGATGCCGATCCCGGCCACCACGGCATGACGCAGCGCCAACAGGTCATCGGTGACCATTCGTGGCGCATGCCGGATCACTGCGCTGGCGCCATTGGCCCCAAACAATTCCCATTGATACTCACGCTGCGCCGCGCCCCAGTGCAGGCTTGGCAACCCGCTGAGGTCGGCCGGGGAGGCCGGTGATGAAAGGCGCGGCACAAAGGCCGGACTGCCCACCAGGCACTGGGTGCTGTTGCCCAGCACCTTCATCACCATGTCGGTATTTTCCAGCGGCGGAAAGCGCACCCGCAGAGCGATGTCGAACCCCTCGTGGATCAAGTCGACCCGGCGGTTGGTGCTCTCGATGAACAACTCCACCAGCGGGTACTTGAGCATGTAGCGGGTCAGCATCGGTCCGACCCAGGAGTTGAGCAGCGCGGTCGGGCAACTGATGCGCACCAGGCCTTGGGGTTCGGAGCGGTTGCGTTCGATCAGTTCGGCAGCGCTTTCCGCTTCCACGCGCATGGCCAGGCAACGCTGGTAATAGGCCTGGCCGATTTCTGTCAGTGAACAATGCCGGCTGGTGGTGCAGCAGGCGTACGCCGAGGCGCTCTTCGAGCTCGGCAATGCGTCGGCTCAGCTTCGACTTGGGCATGTCCAGCGCCCGACCGGCCGGAGCGAAACCGTGGTGTTCCACCACTTGGGTGAAGTAGTAGAGGGTGTTGAGGTCTTCCACCATCGTTCTCCATATAGAACGCTAAGGCTGATTTTTGCAGTCTAGTGCATCAAAGGGTTCAGTTTTAAGCTTTGTCCATCGCGTCACACACCAGATTCGGAGGCGGAATGAAAAACATCATCGGTATCTACACCAGCCCACGGACCCATTGGGTCGGCGACGGTTTTCCGGTTCGCACGCTGTTTTCCTACGACAACCTGGGCAAACACATCAGCCCGTTTTTGCTGCTCGATCACGCCGGTCCCGCTGAATTCACCCCGACCACCGAGCGTCGTGGCGTTGGTCAGCATCCACACCGCGGTTTTGAAACCGTGACTATCGTTTATAAGGGCGAACTGGAGCACCGCGACTCCACCGGCAGCGGCGGCAAGATCGGCCCAGGCGACGTGCAATGGATGACCGCAGCCTCGGGGATTCTCCACGAAGAATTCCACTCAGAAGGTTTCGCCAAAACCGGCGGCACCCTGGAAATGGTGCAGCTGTGGGTCAACCTGCCGGCCAAGGACAAAATGGCCGACGCCGGTTACCAGACGATTCTCGATGGCGATATCCCAAGCATCGCGCTCAAGGACCAGGCCGGCAGCCTGCGCTTGATCGCCGGTGAGTTCGACGGCCACACCGGCCCGGCGCGCACGTTTACCCCGATTGACGTCTGGGACCTGCGCCTCAACGGCGGCAAGTTGCTGACCCTGGACCTGCACGAAGGTCGTAACACGGCACTTGTAGTGTTGCGTGGCACGGTTCAGGTCAACGGTGTGGAACTGGTGCGCGAAGGGCAGTTGGCGTTGTTCGAACGCACTGGCCGGCAGCTCAGCCTGGAAGCCAATAACGATGCCGTCGTGTTGCTGCTCAGTGGCGAGCCGATCGACGAGCCGATCGTCGGTCACGGTCCGTTCGTGATGAACACCGAGCAAGAGATTCACCAGGCCTTCGCCGACTTCCAGTCGGGCCGGTTCGGTCGGATGAGCGGTTGAACTCAATGTTGTAACGCTATGGCGTGCCGGGCGAGGGCGACTACCCTTGCTTGGCCGCGTTTTAACGAACTATCAGGTTTCTCTCACGCCGGCCCGTTCGGCATCGATAAAAAGCGAGGATTACTCCCATGACTACCTCTTACAAACGTCTCGACAAGGATAACGCCGCCGTTCTGTTGGTTGATCACCAGGCGGGTCTGCTTTCTCTGGTGCGCGACATCGAGCCGGACCGTTTCAAGAACAACGTGCTGGCTCTGGCTGATCTGGCCAAGTACTTCAAGTTGCCGACCATCCTCACCACCAGTTTTGAAACCGGCCCCAACGGCCCGCTGGTGCCTGAGCTCAAAGCGCTGTTCCCGGATGCGCCGTACATTGCCCGTCCTGGCCAGATCAATGCCTGGGACAACGAAGACTTCGTCAAGGCGATCAAGGCCACCGGCAAGAAACAACTGATCATCGCCGGCGTAGTGACCGAAGTATGCGTGGCGTTCCCGGCGCTGTCGGCACTGGCTGAAGGCTTCGAGGTGTTCGTGGTGACTGACGCTTCCGGCACCTTCAACGAACTGACCCGTCAATCGGCCTGGGACCGCATGTCGGCCTCCGGCGCGCAGTTGATGACCTGGTTCGGCCTGGCCTGTGAGCTGCATCGCGACTGGCGCAATGACGTGGAAGGCTTGGCCACGTTGTTCTCCAACCACATCCCGGACTATCGCAACCTGATGACCAGCTACAACACCCTGACCAACAGCAAATAAACCTGACAACTTAGATCCCCTGTGGGAGCGAGCCTGCTCGCGATAGCGGTCTGACAGTCACCCTCAATGGTGACTGGCATGGCCTCATCGCGAGCAGGCTCGCTCCCACATTGGTTTTGCGTTAAATCCTCCTACAATGTGGCCAATCTGTGAGATCTTCGCGCCAATGGTCCTTGCTGGAGTTGCTTGATGCTGTCACTGCTTACCGATCACCCATTGATCTGCGCGATGGCTTTGATCCTTATCGATCTGGGGCTGTGGCGCCTGCTCAGTGCCAATGGCAGCAACTGGAAACTGTTGGTGCGGCTGGTGATTTTTTCGTTGTTCAGTGTCCTGCTGTTCAACGAAGGTCTGAACCCCATGGAAACGGCGCCCTGGGCCGACAACGTGCCGCTGCACCTGGCCGCCACCGGATTGCAGATCGGCTGGTGGCTGTTCGGCGCGCGTACCCTGACGGTGCTGATCGGCGCGGTGATGATGCAACGGGTCGGGCACACCGGGCGCTTGCTCCAGGATTTGCTCGGCGCGGTGATTTTCCTGATCGCGATCATCGCGGCTTTGGCGTACGTACTCGATCTTCCGGTCAAGGGTGTGCTGGCGACTTCAGGCGCATTGGCGATCATCGTCGGCCTGGCCTTGCAAAGTACCCTCAGCGACGTGTTCTCCGGCATCGTCCTCAACACCACCAAACCCTATCAACTGGATGACTGGATCTCGATCGACGGCACCGAAGGTCGGGTCATCGATATCGACTGGCGCGCGACGCGCCTGCAAACCTCGCAAGGCAGCATGGCGGTGATTCCCAACTCGCTGGCGGCCAAGGCCAAGATCATCAACTTCAGCCGTCCCAGCGACATTTTTGGTGTCTCCATCAGCCTGCAACTGAGCCCGCACGCGCGTCCGCAAACGGTGATCGACGCGCTGGAACGGGCGATGCAAGGGTGCCGTTATCTGTTGAGCAAACCGGCGCCGTGTGTCGCGTTGAAAGGCTCCAGCGCCACCGGCGTGGAATACGAGATCAGTGGTTTCGTGGTCTCCATGGACCAGAAGCGCATGGTCCGTAATCTGCTGTTCGACCTGGCATTCCGGCACTTGCAGGCCAGCGGTGTCAGCCTGTTGTCGAACGTCGAACCCAATGCACCTGCCAACCTGTCGCGGCCACGGGCATTGCTGGATGCGTCGAACATTTTCTCGACCCTGCGTCAGGAAGAGAAAGAAACCTTCAGCCAGAACATGACCCTGCAAAACTTCCGCGCCGGTGAAATGATCCTGCCCGCGGGGGAGGTCAGCGATCATTTGTTCATCATCGAATCCGGTGTCGTGTCGGTGGAGCTAAGCCGTGGTGGGGTCAAGTTCGAGTCCGGGCGCATGGGGCCGGGTGAGGTGATCGGCGAGGGCGGTATTTTGTCCGATACGGCGCTACCGGCGGACTTCAGCGCCAAGACGTTCTGCAGCTTGTACCGGATCGAGAAGGAATACCTCAAACCGTGTCTGGATGCGCGACATGACATCAGCGAAGCGATGAAGGCGTTACTGGATTTCCGCTTGAACAAGGCGCAGACGTTGACTCAGGAAGCGCCTAGGGTTGTGCAGAAGAAGGGGTTTTTGCAGTGGCTGCGCAATCGAGCGTAGGGGCTTGAAGGTCATGGGCGCGGGTGTGGCAAAGGCATTTCGGATGAGGACGACATGGGCAGGAGGTACCCCATTGGCATCCTCAACTTCCCAATAATTGGCTATTTGCTGCATCTCAGTGCGGGATTAACGTAGCTCCACGCCCTTTATGACTGGAGCCCACCATGCAACCGCGTATCGATTTCTACACCGCTTCCCCCGATGCACTCAAAGCCATGATCGCGCTGGAAACCGCTGTTTCGAAGCTGCCTCTGGAAAAAACCTTGATTGAACTGGTCAAGCTGCGCGCCTCCCAGATCAATGGCTGCGCCTTCTGTGTCGACATGCACACCGCCGATGCCCGCAAGGGCGGTGAAACCGAACGTCGGCTGTACGCGGTGTCGGTCTGGCGTGAAACGCCGTTCTTCACACCCCGTGAACGTGCGGCGCTGGCCTGGACCGAATCCTTGACGCTGCTGAGCCAGACCCACGCCCCTGACGAAGACTACGAACTGGCCACCGCGCAATTCACGCCTAGGGAAATGGTCGACCTGACCGTGGCAATTTCCACCATCAACAGCTGGAACCGCCTGGCAGTAGGCTTCCGCAAAATGCCTCAGGAGTGACACCTGGGCTCAATGAGCATCGGCACTCGGCGCGGCCGGTGGTTGCACCTTGCGCATCAAGGGCACCATCGCCGTGGCGATGATGAAGCAGACCATGATCATCAGAAACGCGTCGCCGTAGGTTTGCGTCTGCGCTTCGCGGTAGGTCAGCAGCCACAGCTGATGCAGGCTGGCGGTGACACCCGCGTCACCGCTTTGGCCAAGGGCGGCGAAGTTGTTGCCGACCTGGGACAGCCACTGATTCAGTGCTTCATTGGTGCTGTTGAGGTTTTCCGCCAACCGGGTGAAGTGCAGGTTGGTGCGGTCATTTAGAATGGTCGCGCACGCGGCGATGCCGATGGCACCCCCCAGGTTTCGCATCAGGTTGAATAACCCCGAAGCATGTTTGAGCCGCGCCGGTGCCAGACCACCCAAGGTCAACGTCACCGCCGGCGGCACCGCCAGTTGCTGGGCAATCCCGCGCAGTGCTTGCGGAAGCATCAATTCCTTGGCCCCCCAGTCATGGGTGATCGGGCTGAAATCCCACATCGACAACGCGAACAGTCCAAGGCCGATCATCATGATCCAGCGCAGATCGATGCGGTTGGCCAGAAAGGCGTACAGCGGAATCGCCATGATCTGGAACACCCCGGTGGAGAAAACCGCCAGACCAATGTCCAGCGCGCCATAGCCACGCACCCGGCCGAGAAACAGCGGCGTCAGGTAAATGGTGGCGAACAGGCCGATGCCGGTGACGAACGAAAAGAAACAGCCAAGGGCGAAGTTGCGGTCTTTCAGGGCGCGCAAGTCGACGATCGGGTTGGCGACGTGCAAGGTTCGACCAATGAACGCCAGGCCGGCCAGTCCGCTGATCCATGCCGTGGTCAGAATCGTGCTGTCGCTGAACCAGTTCCAGCGTGGGCCTTCTTCGAGGGTGTATTCCAGGCAACCGAGAAACAGCGCCATGAACACCATGCTCAAGTAGTCGGCGCCTTTGAGCAGCGACAATTCCGGCTGATCGATTTTCACCAGCATCGGCACCGCCACCGCGACGAAAATCCCCGGCACCAAATTGATGTAGAACAGCCAGTGCCAGGATGAAATGTCGGTAATCCAGCCGCCGATGACCGGCCCCAGGGTCGGTGCCAACGACGCCACTGCGCCAATGGTTGCAGCCGCGATCACCCGTTGTTTGCCGGTGAAGAAAAAGAACGCGGTGGTGAACACCAGCGGGATCATCGAACCGCCGAGAAACCCTTGCAGGGCACGGAAGGCGATCATGCTCTGAATGTTCCAGGCCGCGCCACAGAGCAGGCTGGCCAGGGTAAAACCCACCGCAGAAGCGCAGAACAGCCAGCGCGTCGAGAACACTCGGGACAGCCAGCCGGACAGCGGGATCACAATGATTTCGGCGATCAGGTAACTGGTTTGCACCCACGCCGTTTCATCGGTGCCCGCCGAGAGCCCGCCGCCGATGTCGCGCAGCGAAGCGGAGACGATCTGGATATCCAGCAGCGCGATGAACATGCCGATGCACATCGTGGCGAAGGCAAACACCTTGGTCGCCGTTGCCATATCGGCGGCATTGAACGGTTGCGCTGGGGCGGCGAGGGCGCGGCTCATGGCGCGCTGGCCATGGCCGGGGTTGCAGGTTCCTTGCGAGTGTCCACTTCAGCGGTGACCGACAGGCCCGGACGCAGATGGCCGAGCACACCATCGGCCGGATCAAGCACGATGCGCACCGGCACCCGCTGAACGATTTTAGTGAAGTTGCCGGTGGCGTTTTCCGGCGGCAGCACACTGAACTGCGAACCACTGGCTGGCGCGAGGCTGTCCAGATGACCGTGGAATTCCTGCCCCGAAAGCACGTCGGCATGAATGATCACCCGTTGCCCCGGTGTCATTCGCGATAGCTGATCTTCCTTGAAGTTGGCATCAACCCACAGCCCGCTGGCCGGTACCACTGACAGCAATTGCGAACCGGCCTGGGCATAAGCGCCGACCCGCGCCCGGCGATTGCCGATCACGCCGTCCACCGGGGCCTTCAGTTCGGTGTAACCCACATTCAACTGCGCCAGATCACGTTCGGCACGGGCCTGCATCAGCGCGGCGCGGGCTTGTTGTTTCTGGGTTGCGATCACATTCAACTGACGTTGTGCGGCGAGCAATTCCGCCTGGGCCCGGGCGCTGAGGGCTTGGGCGGTCTTGAAGGTGGCGTTGGCGCGTTGGGCGCTTTCCACCGAGACGGCGTTGCTGCCGACCAGTTTTTTATAGCGAGCATCGTCATCCCGTGAACGGGCGGTTTCGGCGCCGGCGGCATCGATCCCCGCGCGGGCCTGGCCGATCACCGCGTGTTGCAATTCTTCGGTGGCATCGAGATTGGCGAGCAGCGCTTCTTCGGCGGCCACCGCACCTTCGGCCTTGGCCAGGTTGGCGCGGTAATCGCGGGAGTCGAGACGAATCAGCACATCGCCGGCCTTGACCTTCTGGTTGTCGGTCACCAACACCTCTTCGATATAACCCGCCACCTTCGGCCCGATCACCGTCACATCGCCGCCGATGTAGGCGTCGTCGGTCTCTTCGATGAAACGGCCGGCGGTCCACCAGTGAGTCGCATACAGCCCGGCGAACACCAGGGCAGCGATGACCGCAGTCAGCAAGATCAACCGTTTGAGCAGGGGAGGCTTAGGTGTGCTCACCGGGACTGCAAGGTCGGGTTCAAGGGTGGGCATGCTGGTCATGGAGATTACCTGTGGGAAACGGGTCCTTATTACGCGTGTAATATGACGTAGGTAATATTTTGTGGCAATTGATTTTTGTTGCCGGTCGTCAGGTGGTTACCAAGCGCCTGAGGTGATACCGGTCACGTTCTGGAAGAAGGTGATGAACGCGCTGTCACTTACAAACCCGAGGTCGAAGGCGCTGTAGCCAATGTCCCGCCCGGTCGCGAGCAGTTCGATGGCGCGCATTAGCCGCCATTGCTGATAGCTAATGCCGTCTTCACGCTGGAAAATTCACCCGATGGTTCGGCCGCTGGCGCCGATCTGTTGTTCCAGGACTTGAAGCTCCGGTGGCAACTGCTCGAGCATTGCGAGCAGCGTCCGTGGCGTCAACAGCCAGCCAAATGAGCATTAGCCAATCTCCATTTGAAGCTGAATGTCAGTTCACAGTCGGAGTTGTTTGCCTTGTTGATCGAGTGGTTGCGCCAGCATCAAAAGATCGCAACCTGCGACAGCTCCTACTGGGGGATGCAGTTCCATGTAGGAACTGCCGCAGGCGTCTTTGCGACAGGATCTGTAGAACAGGCATATTGACCAACTGCGGTATGATTGCTCTGTCCATTAGTCAGTAGTTACTGAGCTTCCCGGTAGGGTCAACGGCCCCCGGCATTCTGCCGGGGCACCTCCAAGGAAGAACGAACCATGACCAGAAAGGCCGTTATCGTTTTCAGCGGCGGACAAGACTCAACCACCTGCTTGATCCATGCATTGCCGATATACGATGAAATTCACTGCATTACCTTTGATTATGGCCAGCGCCATCGTGCGGAAATCGAAGTGGCGCAACAGCTTTCAAAACAGCTTGGCGTGAAGGTGCACAAGGTATTGGACACTTCGTTGTTAAGCGAACTGGCCATTAGCAGTTTGACGCGGGACCACATTCCAATTGCAAGGAGCACGGGGGAGGGCGTGCCTGATACGTTCGTGCCTGGCAGGAATATTCTGTTTTTAACGTTGGCTTCTATTTATGCCTATCAAGTAGGCGCTGAAGCTGTCATCACAGGTGTGTGTGAAACAGAGAGCTCTGGCTACCCGGATTGTGGTGATGAGTTTGTTAAGGTGTTGAATAGCGCCATTCAGTTGGGCATGGACTATAAGGTACGAATCGAAAGGCCGCTTATGCGGCTTAGTAAGGCAGAGACTTGGGCTTTGGCTGATTACCATAAGCAACTGGATTTGATTCGTTACCATACATTGACTTGCTATAGCGGGATAATGGGAAGTGGGTGCGGTGGCTGTGATGCGTGTGCTCTTCGTGCGAAAGGATTAAGTGAGTTTCTCGAAAGCAGAGTGAAAGTTTTGAATAGTCTGAAAATCAAACTAAAACTGTAAAAGTAGTTTACTGCGAGTAGAGGGTCATTAACGGCAACCCCCTACTTTTTGTGTCGTTCGGGTTGCGTTCGCAGAATGTTTGCGTTTGGAGAGGGGGTCCATAGTGAGCTGGACGCCTTCTCTTCGTATTGTCGATCAATTAAGCCGTAACCCGAGCTGGCGAAGCCTGCGTTCGGTTCGGGCCGCGTTCGGACGTAGCGGTCGTAAAACCTGAGTTTGCGGTCTTCCTGAAACACCGCAGCGGTTATGACTTAGGCGCGCAGCTATTGAATTTGAAAGTCGGTGCCGGGGTGAAGAACATTTTCGACAAGCAGTACTTCACCCGTTCCAGCGACAACAATTCGGGGATGTACGTTGGCGCTCCGCGCACGTTCTTTGTGCAGGCCAGCGTCGGGTTCTGAGGCCGAGGTGACTTCATCGCGAGCAGGCTCGCACACACTTGATCGGCGTCGAACACAGACAATGTGTGCCCCGAAGATCCTTGTGGGAGTGAGCCTGCTCGCGATGCTTTTAGACCTTCAACACCTTCCCACCAATGGCCACCGCCACCAGCAACACCGCCATCAACCCGAAGGCAAAACTCAAACTGCTGCCATGGGCGATAAACCCGATCAACGCAGGCCCCGCGAGAATCCCGGCATAACCCAGCGTGGTAATCGCCGGTACGGCGACGCTTTCGGGCATCACCGTCTGTTTGCCCACGGCGGTGTACAGCACCGGCACAATGTTCGAACAACCCGCCCCCAACAATGCATAACCCACCAGCGCCGCTTCCCAACTCGGGGCGAAGGTCGCCACAAACAGGCCCGCTGCGGCCGTCAACCCACCGAACACAATTACCCGCGTAGCGCCGAGACGACGCACGATCGAATCACCGGTCAAACGCCCGACGGTCATGGTCAACGCAAACGCCGCGTAACCCAGTCCCGCATACGCGGTGTCGATCCCGCGTTCCTGCGCCAGGAACACCGCGCTCCAGTCGAGCGCCGCGCCTTCGGCGAGGAACACGATGAAACACATCCCGCCGATGAACAGCACGATGCCATGGGGAACGGCAAACGCCGGCCCCGAACTTTCGCTGCCGTAAGGCAAGAGGTGCGGCGCGGCCTTGGCCAGGGCGATCAGCAGCATCACGATCACCACCAGCGTCGCCCCCAGCGGTGAAACCCCGAAGCCGAGCAGGGCACTGACGCCCGCCGCACCGACAATCCCGCCGAGGCTGAACAGCCCATGGAAGCCCGACATCATGGTCTTGCCGCTGGCCCGTTCGACGATCACCGCTTGCAGGTTCACCGTCGAATCCACCGTGCCCAACCCCGCGCCGAACATGAACAACGCGGCAATCAACGCCGGAATCGACGTCACCGTCGCCAACAGCGGCAGGGCCGCGCAGATCAGCAACACCCCGGCGCTCACCACCCGGCGACAGCCGAAACGCGTGGCCAGAAGCCCCGCCATCGGCATCGCCAGAATCGACCCCACCCCCAGGCACAACAGCAGCAAACCGAGCGTCCCTTCATCCAGCCCGGCCCGAGCCTTGGCGTAGGGCACCAGCGGCGCCCACGCGGCGATGCCGAAACCGGCAATAAAAAAGGCGATGCGCGTGGACATCTGTTCCAGGCGTCCGGGAACAAATGCGGTTTGAGTGTTGAGGTTGGTCATATCAATCCTTGGCAAAATACGTCGCGTCCCCAAGGGACAGTGATCGACCTGCGAGGGTTCGATATTCAGTCCGCGGGATTGGCAGTCAGGCAGGGCGCCATCGTTGCACAGCGTGACCCTCTGCCGCGAGCGCAAGTGCCGACATTGTCCGGTTGGAGGCGATGAAGGGAAAAATCGACGGTTGAAAATAGCGTCGATGCATTTTTCCATTGGTAACGAGGTCGTTGGTCAACGAGCAACAAAACGCCTCACCTCGACGACCTGAGTCCCTTCCACCTGAACATGCAAAAGCGCCGCTGGAAGGGAATGCTCACCGTCGAAACACTCAACAATCACGGTTTTGGCCGCTGTCGCCTGCACCGAAAGATGATGTGATTGGCGCAACAGACGTTTGATCGCGGCACTCAGGGGAATGGGCGAATGGCCCTTGCGAACTTGCTCGCAAAACGCCAGCGCCACCTCGCGCGGTGCAGGCGGGGGCGGCGAAACTATTCCTGCTTCATCAAACAGTCGGTTGAGCTGGTCGGCCGCGGACACGGCTCTCGGGAAACCGGCGAATGCTGAAGCTTGCAGCAATATCCCTGTCATCTCTCCCGGTGCGAGCCCCGAAGCCAACCCCGTCTTGAAGTGCACACTCAAGGGTGGCCCCACCATCCCGGCCGCGACAATTGCGGCGAACGATACCGCTTCGCGCAGACGTGGGTCCAAGTCCGGACGGCCATGCAAGTAACCGTAAACAACGCCGACCGCCAGCTCACCCAGGGCCGGAACCGTTCGAAAGAGTGCGTCCAGTCGGGCGCCTCCGTCTGGCACCAGGTCGATAAAGGTTTTCCGGCCCTCGCGGTACAGCGTGGGGATGGGAGCGTCTGGGTGTTTGCTGCTCATGGGGTGTTCCGAGCATGAATAAAGAATTTCACTCTGGGCCCGGTCAGAAAGATTGTCTGCTGTCATAAGTGACAGGTTCAGCAGATTTGTTCGCAATAAGAGGTGATCGGTCTATAACGGAAATGCGTGCGGAACGCCTTGCGCGTTTACGCCCCGGCGGTATTTCATCGCCGGACATTGACGCCTAAAGTACAGGCACTTTCTGGCTGACTTCAGGACCGATCCATGACGCCGTTCTACGATGCTCGAGGTAATATCTATGCGGTTGTGGCGCCTGACGCCGTGCGCCGGGGCGGTATCGATCTGCCCGAGCAGGCCAGTCGCGCTGCGCAAACCCGTGCGGCATGGACGGTTTCGGCTATCGAGGCCTTCTGTGGCTGGGCACCCGGTACACAACCGCCAGGCAGCAAGGATCATCGCTGCGATGGCTTGCTGATCGGGCCGTTTCAAGACTCGCCACCGTTTGACCTGCTGATCGTCAACACCGACGGCACTCTGGCCGAGCGCAGTGGCAATGGATTGACGATTTTCTCTCAAGCCCTGAGTGAGCAAGGGCTGCTGCCGGGGGACGAGGTTTGTTTGCTCAGGGTTCATCACGACAAGGCTGATGCGGTTTCACCGGTGGGCACGTCGGTGAAACCGGCCGAGGTCGAGGGTGTGAAAGGGTTTTGGCTGGATCTGGGCAGACCCTCGTTCGGGCCTGACGCGGTGGGGGCAAAAGGGGTTGGAAGCGTGCTGTTCAACGGTCGCGACGTCAGCCATGTGCAGCCGTTGTCGGCGCTCGATCCTGCCTGGTCTCGCAGCCAGTTCGTGCGCATCGGCAATCCACATTGTGTGACGCTTTTAGACAACGCCGATGCATTACCGAGCAATGAGCAGATGCGCGAGCCGGGGTTGTCCGAAGGGTTGACGCGTATCGCTTACGCCACACCGACCGGGGCGGGGGAGCCGTGTGCTGCTGGCGTGAATCTGCAATGGGCGATGCATGAGTCTGAAGGGCGAGTCGTCGCGCGGGTATTCGAGCGAGGAGAAGGGCCGACGGCGTCGTCGGGCACCAGCGCCAGTGCGGTGGCTTGCGCGGCGTGGCGGGTGGGTTGGGTCAGTGCCGGGGAGGTGAAGGTGGTCATGCCTGGGGGTACTGCACCGATTCTTCTGGAGGAGGAGCAGGGTGAGTTGAGTCGGGTCAGGTTGTTTGGTACGGCGCGGTTGATGAGCTGATTGTTAGATCGCCATCGCGAGCAGGCTAGCTCCCACAGTGGATCTGAGGTGTACTCAGCGTTTGCGTCCACTGGAGATCAATTGTGGGAGCGAGCCTGCTCGCGATGAGGCAAGTCCAGCCAACGCAAATCTCAGCGCGGATCGCCGAAGAACTCGACCACCGGCATCTCCCACAGTGGATCTGAGGTGTACTCAGCGTTTGCGTCCACTGGAGATCAATTGTGGGAGCGAGCCTGCTCGCGATGAGGTAAGCCCAGCCAACGCAAATCTCAGCGCGGATCGCCGAAGAACTCGACCACCGGCATCTCCCACAGTGGATCTGAGGTGTACTCAGCGTTTGCGTCCACTGGAGATCAATTGTGGGAGCGAGCCTGCTCGCGATGAGGCAAGCCCAGCCAACGCAAATCTCAGCTCTGATCGCCGAAGAACTCGACCACCGGCATCTGCCGCTTCATCAACACCTTGCCATCGCGCACCGAATACAGCGGCAGGCCCTGGCTGCGGATCACCTCGTAATCGCTGTCCGCCGACAGAATCAGCAAATTCGCTGGCCGTCCGCGTTCCAGTCCATAACGATCACCCAGGTTCATGGCCTTGGCGCTGTTGTCGGTGACCAGGTCCAGCGCGCTTTGCAGGTTGCGGTAACCGAGCATGTGGCAGATGTGCAGGCCGGCTTCGAGCACTCGCAAGATATTGCCGTTGCCCAGCGGATACCACGGATCGACGATCGAGTCCTGACCAAAACACACGTTCATCCCCGCTTCCAGCAACTCATTCACTCGGGTCACGCCACGGCGTTTCGGGAAGTTGTCGAAGCGCCCTTGCAGGTGAATGCTTTCGGTGGGGCAGGAGACAAAACTGATCCCCGAATGCCCGAGCAGGCGAAACAGTTTGGCGCAGTAAGCGTTATCGTAAGATCCCATCGCCGTGGTGTGGCTGGCGGTGACCCGTGAGCCCATGTCGCGGCTGCGGGCTTCTTCAGCCAGTACCTCAAGAAAGCGTGAGTGCGGGTCGTCGGTTTCATCGCAATGCACGTCCACCAGGCAACCGGTGCGCTCAGCCAGGTCCATCAGGAATTTGACTGAACTCACGCCTTGATCGCGGGTGTACTCGAAATGCGGAATACCGCCGACCACATCGGCGCCCATGCGGATCGCTTCTTCCATCAGCTCGCGACCGTTGCGGTACGACTCGATGCCTTCCTGCGGGAACGCAACGATCTGCATGTCGATCAGGTGGCGGCTTTCCTCACGCACTTCGAGCATCGCCTTGAGCGCGGTGAGCTGCGGGTCGGTGACGTCGACGTGGGTACGCACGTGCTGGATGCCGTGGGCGGCGAGGGTCTGGATGGTTTTCTTGGCGCGGGTTTTGGTGTCCTCTTCGGTGATGGTCACCTTGCGCTCGCCCCAGCACTCGATGCCTTCGAACAGCGTGCCGCTCATGTTCCAGCGCGGTTCGCCGGCGGTGAGCGTGGCGTCGAGGTGGATGTGTGGCTCGACGAAGGGTGGCACCACCAGGTTGCCGCCGGCGTCCAGATCATCGGGGCCCAGGGTCGGCGCTTCAGTCTGTCGGGCGATGTTGCTGATCAGGCCGTTTTCCAGGTGCAACTCATGCAGGCCATCTTGGTTGCGCAGGCGGGCATTGATGATGTGCATCAGGCGAATCCTTTTATAGATCTTGTAATGGTGCGTTGGCAGTACGGGCACCCAGCACGCCGGTCAGTACCACATACGTTAACGCGGCAGCGGCAATTCCTACCAGTGGCGCGACCCACGGTGAACTGAACGCGGTAACGGTGCCGACTGCGTAGGCGGCCAAACCGGGCCAATTGAACGCCGGCAACCGGGCGTCGACCAGGCGTGGATATTGACCACGATAGCGGTAGAAGAAGTCCGCCATGATCACGCCGCCAATCGGTGGAATCACAGTGCCCAGCAGAATCAGGTAGGGCACCAGCAGGTCGTACATGCCCAGCAGGGCAAGCAATGTGCCGATCACCGCGCCCGCCAGGGTCACGGTTTTGCGACGGCCAGTGCGCAGCAGGTTGCAACCGGCGACGGCGAAGTTGTAGATGGTGTTGTCCTGGGTACTCCAGATATTGAGCAGCAACATCGCCATCGCCGCCATGGCGAAGCCTTGCAACAGCAACACTTCGACCACGTCCGGTTGCTGGTAGACGATGGCGCCATAGGCCCCGATCAACACCATCAGGCCGTTGCCGATGAAGAAGCCGATCAGGCTCGCCAGTACCGCGACGCGTGCTGAACGGGAGAAACGCGTCCAGTTGGTCGCCTGGGTTGCGCCGCTGACAAAGGTGCCGAACACCAGGGTGATTGCGGTCGACCAATCCAGTGTTCCCGTCGGGACTACCGCGAGCAAACCGTCGAGGCCGCCGACCTTCACCGTGGCCACCCACATCGACAGCATCAGCAGCAACATCATCGCCGGTACGGCGATGTACGACAGAATCTCCAGGCCGCGATAACCGACATACGCGGTCGCGCAAAACACCAGGCCGAACAGCACCATCAGCCCGAGAACGGTGCCCTCGCTCAATTCGAAATACTTGCCCAGCACCACGGCGGCAGTAGCTGTGCCCCAAGCGTACCAGCCGATCTGGGTAAAGCCGAGGATCAGGTCGCTGAGCTTGCTGCCCACTTCACCGAAGCAAAAGCGTCCCATCAGCACCGAGTTCAGACCGCTCTTGAAGGCGATGTAACCCAGGCCGGCAGCGTAGATCCCCAGCAGCAGATTGCCGACGATAATCACCGCCATCATCTCGCCGAAACTGAACGCCACACCGAGCTTGCCGCCGGCAAACATGGTCGCGGTAAAAAAGGTGAAACCCAGCAGCACCATGGCCGTTGAGGCCAGGCCTTTGCGGGCATGCATCGGGACTTCGCTGAGGGGGTAATCGTTGCCGGGATCGTTCTGCGTCATGGGGCGTTCCTTGCTGAATGAGTGACGCGGGGGCGTGTTGCAGTGGTCGTGCCAAGCGTGGGGTGGTGTAGTTATTTATAGCCGAGCCGACGGAGTTGGCGCGGGGAGGGCACAAAAGCGGTGCACCTGAAGGAACACAGAACCATGTGGGAGCGAGCCTGCTCGCGATGGCTGCCTGACAGTCACCTTGGTGTTGGATGTGCTGCCGTCATCGCGAGCAGGCTCGCTCCCACAGGGGATTCGGTTTTTTCAGGGGGATTTTTGTTGTGGGAGGAACCGCAGGAGCGCCGCGACGATCGCTTCCGGCGCATCTTCCTGGACCAGATGCCCGGCATTCGCAATCGCCTGAAACCGCGACCCGGGAATCATCTGATGCAATGCCTGCCCGCGTTCAATGGGAATCCACTGATCGTCTTCCCCCCACAGAATCTGCACCGGACACCGAATCGTCGGGTACAGCCCTTCGGCCTCACGGGTATAGCGCTCGTCCATCTGCGCGATCTGCCGATAGAACGCCGCTTGCCCCGGATCGCCGAGCCAAGGCTGCACGTAAGGTGCGAGTTGATGATCAGGAATTTCGCGCTTGATCGCCCCGCGAATATACGCCGGCACAATCGCCCGCTGAATGTAATCGGGCAGGCCACTGAATGCCGCCTCATGCTGACGCACATGCTGCACAAACGGCGAACCCCAGGGCGTCAGCGCCACTGGATCGATCAGCGTCAGGCTGCGGTAGTCCTTGCCGTTCAGCAGGTGAGCTCGCAGAGCGGTGGCGCCGCCGAAGTCGTGAGCAACCACGTCTGGTCGCGCCAGACCCCAGTGATCGAGTAAGTGAGCCAGCAGATCGTTCTGCACACCCAGTGACACATCGCCCTCGATTTTCTCCGATAGCCCATAACCCAGCAGGTCAAAGTAATGCACCCGATGGGTGGTGATGAAGTGCGGTGCAATCCGGTGCCACACGTAAGAAGAGAAGGGCGTGCCATGCACGAACACCAAAGGCGGACCGTCGCCCCGTACGGCGTAACGAACGGAACGCCCGTTGAAGCGATAAGTCTGAGGCAGCGGCCAGTCAGTCATTGGGGGTGTCCTCTTGGCGTGGGGGAGCCAAAAAGCATAGGCATAAAAAAACAGCCATTGAAGGCTGTTTTTATATTCACTGACGAAACGCAGTTCACTGTGGGAGCGGCGGTGCGGCGATCCCACAAGGTGATTTTTATCGGCGTTTAGATCGGCTTACTCACCGTGATAGATGCAACCGCTGGTGCATGTCTCGTGAATGCGGATCGCGCTGAGTTCCGGCAGCAGAGGCTTCAATTCCTTCCAGATGAATTTGGCCAGCACTTCACTGGTCGGGTTTTCCAGACCGGGAATGTCGTTCAGGTAGTTATGGTCCAGGCGCTCATAGAGCGGCTTGAAGATCGCCTTGATTTCCGAGAAATCACGGATCCAGCCCGTGTGCGGATCGAGGTCGCCGCTCAGGTGGATCGCCACTTTGAACGAGTGACCGTGCAGGCGGCCGCACTTGTGGCCTTCCGGTACGTGGGGCAGGCGGTGGGCGGATTCGAAGGTGAACTCTTTGAAAATTTCCACAGTGGTTTCAGCTCTGTCAGGTGGCGATCGCCGCGGCGATGTGGGCAGGCGGCGAGTTTAACAGTTTGCGTTTGGCGTTGCGGAAAAACACTGACTAAAGGGTCAGCAAGCGCTCCCCGAGGCGACCGCTGGCAGCCAGTTCGAGGAACTCATCGCCCATGCGACGGCTTTCATCCATCGTCGTGCGCCAGTATTTCTGTCGGCTCGGGGCATCGCCCATGAAGTGTTTGAAGTCGTTGCGGTCCGGGAGTTTGCCGTAGGGCAGGCGCGCCAGGTAATCCTTTGACGGCGCCAGCAACAGGACATCCTGCAAGCGCGCAGGACACGCGCGGCGCCATGGCAGTGTCTTGTCGAACCAGCCGGGAATCACCCGGTCGGTGAAATGCGGATAGAGCACGATGTCGTTGCCGCTGTAGGGCAGGTCGAGGTGATAGTCCAGCAGACCGCCATCGCGAAACGTCCCGGCACCGGCACCCGGCAGATTACGCACGCCTTCCATCACCATCGGGATCGAGCCTGAGGCGAGCAAGGCCTGGCGCAGGTTGCCGGCATTCAGCGCAACGAAGCGCGAGGGGAAATCGTTGAGAGCATGGACCGGCGGGGCCAGGCGCGGATCGTGAATGATCAGCCGCTCGAAATGCCGCGACAGGCGCGCCCGGCCGCGCAGGTTGTCGGCGATCACCGATGACAGGCCCAGCCCCAGTCGGCCGCGATGATCGTCCGCCAGCAGGCCGTGGCTTTTGACCACCATGATGTTCAGTCGGTAATGAGCGTTGTCCAGAATCGAGGCATCGCGGCCGTCGAGCAGCTCATCGAGCATGCGCCGGGAGCTCTGGCTGATCTGCGCCATGGTCACGCCCTTGGCGAAGTTCTGCTCGGTGTAGAGGTGACCGAGGCGGCGGATACCTTCGGCGGCATCCGGCAGACACGCGCTGGCGAAGCGCCAGGAACCCACCGACGCACCGATCAACGAGCGCTCCCGCGGTGCCGTCGGCAGCCATTCGCCGAACAACGCCAGGTCCAGACCTTGAATCCCCAACGCCTTGGGCCCCCCAGCGGCACCCGGCAGTGTGCCGACATCGGCGGCGCTCAAACCGTTTTCACGGATGCGCGCCAAGGCACGAGGGCCGGCCTTGAGGGTCAGGGAGGGGAACTTGATGTGGAAAGCGGTCATACCGGTCTCGAATGCAGGCAAGCGGGGGATTATAGACATGCACGGTCATTGTGGGAGCGAGCCTGCTCGCGATGGCGGTGGTTCAGCCAGCATTAATACCGACTGATACACCGCCATCGCGAGCAGGCTCGCTCCCACAGGGTTTTGTGCAGGGCGGTGATGTCGTGTTGCCAGCTCAATGATGGCAATTCAGTTTCAATTAAGTTCGCCCCGTTAAGGTGCACTCCCTCGGCAACACATAAAAAAATACGGAGACACCCCATGAAAACCCTGACTGCCCTGTTCACCGCGTCCATCATCGGTATGACCGCCAGCATCGCCCACGCTCGCGACCTCGGTCCCGACGAAGCCCTGAGGCTGCGCGACGCTGGTACCATTGTGTCTTTCGAGAAGCTCAACGCCACCGCTCTGGCCAAACATCCCGGCGCCAAAATCACCGAAACCGAGCTGGAAGAAGAGTACGGCAAGTACATCTATCAGGTGGAAATGCGCGACCCTCAGGGCATTGAGTGGGACCTGGAGCTGGACGCCGTCAGCGGGCAGATTCTCAAGGATCATCAGGATACGTAATGAAGGTGTTTTCTTTTTCACAGCGGTGCACGAGAGGTCGAATGGCTCTGGCGCTTCTGGCTTTTTGCTCGGTGGCCATGGCTCGCGACCTGGATCAGGACGAAGCCCTGCGCCTGCGTCAACAGGGTGTGATCCTGCCGCTGGAGCAGCTGTTGCAGCAAGCGCTGGACCGTTACCCCGGGGCCAAATTGCTGGAAGCCGAGCTTGAAGAGAAACACGACGTCTACGTTTATGAAGTCGAGTTGCTGACCCGTGAAGGTGTGGTCCGCGAACTGGACCTTGACGCCACCACCGGCCAGTTACTGAAAGACAAGGAAGATTGATCGATGCGTTTGCTTCTGGTGGAAGACCATGTGCCGCTGGCCGACGAACTGATGGCTGGCCTCAACCGGCAGGGTTACGCCGTGGACTGGCTGGCCGACGGTCGCGACGCGGTGTATCAGGGCAGCAGCGAGCCTTATGACCTGATCATCCTCGACCTCGGCCTGCCGGGTTTGCCTGGGCTCGACGTGCTGACGCAATGGCGGGCCGCTGGCCTGTCGACGCCAGTGCTGATCCTCACCGCCCGTGATTCCTGGGCCGAACGAATCGAAGGCCTCAAGGCCGGCGCCGACGATTACCTGACCAAGCCTTTCCACCCCGAAGAGCTGCACTTGCGCGTCCAGGCGCTGTTGCGCCGTTCCCACGGCCATGCCAACCAGCCAACGCTCAAGTCTGCCGGGCTGCACCTGGACGAAGGCCGCCAATGCGTGACCCGCGACGGCGCCGACATCCAGCTCACTGCCGCTGAATTCCGCCTGCTGCGTTATTTCATGCTGCACCCCGAGCAGATTCTGTCCAAAAGCCACCTCGCCGAACACCTCTACGACGGTGAAACCGAGCGCGATTCCAACGTGCTCGAAGTCCACGTCAACCACCTGCGGCGCAAACTCGGGCGTAGCGTCATCGAAACCCGTCGCGGCCAGGGTTACCTGTTCGGCGGGCAAGCCCAGTGAGGTCGATCCAGCGCCGCTTGAGCCTGGGGCTGATCAGCGTGATGGTGATCGTCGGCCTGGTGCTGGCGCAGACCAGCCTGTGGCTGTTCGAAATGGGTTTGCAGCGCTACCTCGAAGCCGGGCTGCGCGACGACAGTGAAAACCTGCTGGTGGCGCTGGTGCGTGGGCCGCAGGGGTTACAGCTGGATGAGCGACACCTGTCGCCGGCCTATCAGCGACCGTTTTCCGGGCATTACTTCCGCATCGATTTCGCCGACAGCCATTGGCGCTCCCGTTCGCTATGGGATCAGGAACTGCCGCGCCTCGACCATGCCGGCCTGCACAGCAACCTGCAATTGGGGCCGGAAGGCCAGCAATTGCTGGTGCTGCGTTCAGACTATCGACGGCTCGGCCAATCGATCTCCATCAGCGTGGCCCAGGATTACACGCCGGTGCGCGAGAGTTTCCAGCGCATGCGTCAGGTCGGATTGGGCCTTGGGCTGACGGGGCTGCTGCTGATTCTGCTGCTGCAACGGATCACCGTGCGCCGCGCCTTGCGCCCGCTGGAAAAGGCCCGCGAGCAGATCGCCCAGTTGCAGCAAGGCCAGCGCTCGCAACTCGATGATCAGGTGCCGGTAGAGCTTGAACCGCTGGTGGCGCAGATCAACCATTTGCTGGCGCACACCGAAGACAGCCTCAAGCGTTCGCGCAATGCGCTGGGCAACCTCGGCCACGCCTTGAAAACCCCGCTGGCGGTGTTGTTGAGCCTGGCCTCAAGCGAGAAGCTCGATGCGCATCCGGAGCTGCGCAAAGTGATGCAGGCGCAACTGGAACAGGTTCAGCAGCGACTCAATCGCGAACTCAATCGCGCACGGTTATCCGGCGATGCGTTGCCGGGGGCGTTGTTTGATTGCGATGCTGAATTGCCTGGATTACTGGCGACGTTGAACATGATTCATGGCGAGCATCTGGACCTCAGCTATGTGGCGCCGAAGGGGTTGCAACTGCCTTGGGATCGTGAGGATTTGCTCGAACTGCTCGGTAACCTGCTGGACAACGCCTGCAAATGGGCGGATGCCGAGGTTCGGTTGAGCGTGGTCGAGACGGCCGAAGGGTTTGAGTTAAGCGTGCAAGACGATGGACCGGGGATTCCCGAAAACCAGCGCGATCAGGTGTTCAGCCGGGGTACTCGGCTTGATGAACAAACGGATGGGCATGGGTTGGGATTGGGGATTGTGCGGGACATCGTCGATACGTGGGGTGGGGTGTTGCGGCTGGAGGAGAGTGAGTGGGGCGGGTTGAAAGTGGTGATTGAGTTGCCTAAGCGTTCAGGCTGAAAGCCACCCCCTCACCCCAGTGGGGAGAGGGGGAAAGGGAGCTGATCTCCATTGGCTTCTAATGCCGAGTTCGACTCTATTTTCTCGGTCGCAGAATATCTAAAAACCAACTCGGTCAGTCCCCTCTACCCTCTGGGGAGAGGGTTAGGGTGAGGGGTGGTTCTCAGACCCGAAACTGATCCATCAAACTCTGCTGCTGATTCGCCAGGCTATTGAGTGACTGACTCACCCGCGCCGATTCATTGGCCTGCCCCGACAGCGACTCCGTCACATCCCGAATCGTCGCCACGTTGTTGTTGATCTCCTCGGCCACGGCGCTTTGCTCTTCCGCGGCACTGGCGATCTGCAAGTTCATGTCGCTGATCACCGTCACCGCCTCACCAATCTGGCGCAACGCCGTCACCGCCTGACCCACTTGTTCGACACTGCCCTGAGCCTGGCGATGGCTGTTGTTCATCGAGCCGACCACGTCCTGAGTGCCACTCTGCAACTGCTCGATCACCAAGCGGGTTTCTTCGACAGACTCCTGGGTCCGGCGTGCCAGGTTGCGCACTTCATCGGCCACCACGGCAAAACCGCGCCCGGCTTCACCGGCACGAGCAGCCTCGATGGCGGCGTTCAGCGCCAGCAGATTTGTCTGCTCGGCGATGGCCCGGATCACTTCCAGCACCGAACCGATCTTCTCGCTGTTGGCTGCCAGGCCTTCGACTTGAACCATCGCCGCGCTCATGTCGGCGGCGAGGTTGTCGATGCTGGCGGTGGTGCGGTCGATCACGGTCAGACCGCGACGGGTGGCCTGATCCGCATCCCGCGCGGCCTGTGCCGCTTGCGCTGCACTGCGAGCGACGTCCTGGGCGGTGGCGCTCATTTCGTGGGACGCGGTAGCGACTTGATCCACCTGACGGTATTGCTGCTCCATGCCGGCGCTGGTCTGGGTGGCGATGGCGGACGACTGATCCGCCGTGCTGCGCGCGTCCTGCACCGAGCGTTTGACCTCGGCGATGATCGGTTGCAACTTGTCGAGGAAGCGGTTGAACCAGCCAGCCAATTGGCCGAGTTCGTCCTTTTTGTCGTAGGCCAGACGGCGGGTCAGGTCGCCTTCGCCGCTGGCAATGTCTTCGAGCATGTGCGCCACACCCAGAATCGGTTTGGTCACGCTGCGGGCCATCAGCCACACCAGCAACAGGCCAATCAACGCGGCCAGTACACCCAGACCGAGTTCGACCAGGGTGCCGGCGGTGTTGCTTTCATCGAGTTGCTTTTTCAACGCTTCGGCGGGGCCGACCAGGACTTTCTCCGGCACATCGAGCAACACGCCCCAGGACTTGCCACCGGGAATCGGCTGGAACGGCGACAGCACTTTGAGCTGTTGATTGTTGTGCAGGCTTTCGGTCTTGCTGCTGGCGGCGAGCATGCGGATCAGCTCGGCACCGTTGGTCTTGTCCACGGTGTCCAGGCGCTGGCTGAGCTTGCTGGCGTCCGGGCTGTAACCGGCCAGCAAACCGACCGGGCTGATGATGCTGACGTTGGTCTGGCCGTCATAGAGCTTCTTGCTCGCACCCTGGCTGACGGCTTGCAGACTGTTGAGGTTGATGTCCACTGACAGCGAAGCGATGACCTTGCCGTTGACCATCAGCGGGAAAACGATGCTGGTCATCAGCACGTTCTGGCCGTCGATCACGTAGAAGTAGGGTTCGATCACGCAGGGTTTGAGGGTCGTGCGCGGGCAGGTGAACCAGGCGTTGGCCGGTTCGCCGCTCGGGCCGGAGCTGGTGTCGGCCATGTCGCTTTCCGGTAGCGCCATCGACGTCACCTTGCCTGGTGTCGGCTGCGACCAATAGAGCGCGAAACGGCCCTTGTCGTTGCTACCCAGCTCGGCCTGGCCGGCGAACAGATCGTCCTTGCCGTCCAGCGCGTTGGCTTCAAACACCAGCGAGAGGCCGAGCAGTTCCGGGTTGGCTTGCAGGGCTGACTTGACCTGACGGGTCAGGTCTTCACGCAGGTCAAAGGCATCGAGAAAGCGCTTCTCGGCCTGCTCGCGCAGAAACAGCACCTGACGCGAAAAGCCATGGCCATATTGATAGGCATCCATGAACTGCTGGCGAATCCCCAGCGCCTGGTTTTCACCCTGGGATTCGATCCGGGCCTGGGCCGCTTCGGTGAGCATCTCCATGCTGGATGCTTTCACCATCTCGGAGCTGTGCTCCATGCGATACAGCGAAAGACCCACCAGCAGGGTCACGATGCCGGCCAGGCACAGCCCGGCCAGCAGGGTGATTTTCCATTGAATGGAAAGTTGTCTGAGCGACATGGAGACGTCCTTATTCGATAAATATCTGAGACTTTGCACTGTAGCGGCCGCGATTCGGCTTTCTTTATGGCAGTTCCTGAATGATGAAACTCCGTTGGTCGGCTGCCTTTGTGGCGAGGGGATTCATCCCCGTTGGGTCGCGAAGCGGCCCCCCGCAATTCCGTCAGTCATACCGAATTGTCAGGTTTGCGACTGCTTCGCAGCCGAACGGGGATAAATCCCCTCGCCACAGGGTTCATCACAACCGTTTATATCCCCCAGGCCCATGCGCTTTGACACCGGGCCGACTCTGCGGCACAGTGCGCGCCCTCTAATAAAACCCTCTCATTCAATCCGCTGGCGGCTCTTTGCAGACTGCCGGCCGGACTCTTTCCGTTTGCCTTGAGGTAACGATGATTAATGCTGTAATTGCCGCGGTCGGCGTCATGCTGATCCTCAGCCTGTCCCGCGTGCACGTCGTAATCGCGCTGATCGTGGGCGCTCTGGTGGGTGGTTTGACCGGTGGCCTGGGCATCGACGCGACACTCAAAGCCTTCAACAGTGGCCTCGGTGGCGGTGCGACGGTCGCGTTGTCCTACGCATTGCTCGGTGCTTTCGCAGTGGCCATTGCCAAGTCCGGCCTGGCACACGCCCTGGCAGACAAAGCCTTGCTGATGGTCGACCGCCAGCACGCCAGCGGTGGCGGTCAGGTCAAATGGCTGTTGATCGGTTTGCTGTGGGTGGTGGCCATCGCTTCGCAGAACATTCTGCCGATACATATCGCCTTTATTCCGCTGTTGGTACCGCCACTGTTATATGTGCTGACCAAGCTGCAACTGGATCGCCGGTTGATTGCCTGCGTCATGACCTTCGGCCTGATTACGCCGTATATGTTCTTGCCCGTGGGCTTCGGCAACATCTTCCTTAATGAAATCCTGCTGGCCAACGTCGCCCGTAGCGGGGTGGACATCAGCGGCATCAACGTCACCCATGCCATGGGGATTCCGGCCTTGGGCATGGTCGTCGGGCTCGCGGCAGCGTTTGTCAGCTATCGCAAGAAGCGCGTCTACGATCTGGAAAAGATCGAGCAAGTCGAACAGGTCGCGGTGCAGTACAACCCGCTGAGCCTGATGGTCGCCGGTCTGGCCATCGCGGTGGCGTTCATCATTCAACTGCTGCTGGACTCGATGATCATCGGTGCGCTGGCAGGCTTTCTGATTTTTTCGGTGTCGGGGATCGTGAAGTGGCGTGAAACCGACGACCTGTTCACCGAAGGCATGAAAATGATGGCGATGATCGGTTTCATCATGATTGCCGCCTCCGGTTTTGCCGAGGTGATGAAAGCCACCGGTGAGGTGCAGACACTGGTCGAAGCCTCGGCTTCGTGGATCGGCCACAGCAAAGGCATTGGCGCGTTGCTGATGTTGTTGGTCGGACTGTTGGTGACCATGGGCATCGGTTCGTCGTTTTCCACTGTACCGATCCTGGCCGCGATTTTTGTGCCGTTGTGCGTCCAACTGGGCTTCAGTCCGATCGCGATCGTGTGCATTGTCGGCACTGCCGGTGCGCTGGGCGATGCCGGTTCGCCAGCCTCGGACTCGACCCTCGGCCCGACCTCGGGCCTGAACATCGACGGCCAGCATCACCACATCTGGGACACCGTGGTCCCGACCTTCCTGCACTACAACCTCCCGTTGTTGGCGTTCGGCTGGGTGGCTGCGATGGTCCTCTAAACACATTCCCCCCTGTGGGATCAGGCTTGTGTGGCGAGGGGATTTATCCCCGTTCGGCTGCGAAGCAGTCGTAAACCATTTTATGCGGTGTACCTAACACACCGCAGTTTTCCATTTCGGGGCCGCTTCGCAGCCCAAGGGGATAAATCCCCTCACCACACAATCCTGATCCCACAATGACCGCATTCAACTTTTGATGCTGCGTGCCGTTAAAGCCTATAACCACGCCAATAAAATCAAAAGAGTGAACCGTCATGCGCATGAGCCTGAAGGCTAAAGTCCTGTCCCTTGCCGTCCTCCCGGTGTTGCTCTTTGCGCTGGTCATCAGCCTGACCACGTTGTTCATTCTGCAGGAGCAGGCCCGCAAGGAAGTCGAGGAAACTCGCCAGCGCCTGCTCAGCGATGCCAAGGCAACGCTGCAAAGCTACGTCGCCGTGGCCATGACCACGATCAAACCACTCTACGACGCAGCTGCCCCCGGTGATGACGCGGCGCGGGCCCAGGTGGTCAAGTTGCTGTCGAGCATCACCTACGGCAAAGACGGCTACTTCTTCGGCTACGACTCCAATACCGTGCGCCTGTTCAAGGCCAACAGCCCTGAAGGCGTGGGCCAGAGCTTCAAGGACAACCGCGATCCGAACGGCGTCTACGTCAACCGCGACCTGGTGAAAGTCGCCAAGGACGGCACCCACTACCTGCAATACAGCTCGCCGCTGCCCGGCAACAGCCAAGTGCTGGTGCCGAAACTGGGCTACACCGAATACCTGCCCAAGTGGGACATGGCGGTCGGCACCTCGGTCAACCTCGACGGCATCGAAGCGCAAGTGGCGCTGGTCGAAATCAAGGTCCAGGAGCGCATGCAAGGCGTGGTGCTAAGCATCGTCGGGATTGCCGCCGTGGTGCTGTTGGTGATTGCCGCCGCCGGGATGCTGCTGGCCAACACCATCCTGCGTCCGCTGAACCTGATGAAAGCCAACCTCGATGACATCGCGGCGGGCGAGGGCGACCTGACGCGTCGCCTGACCATCACCAGCCAGGACGAACTCGGCGAGCTGGCCGGCTCGTTCAACCGCTTCGTCGACAAGATCCACGGCCTGGTGCGTCAGATCACCGAAATGACCTCGCAACTGACCGGGCTGGTGAATCAGGTCTCCGATCAGGCGCAGCGCTCGGATCAGGCCATGGAGCGTCAGCGTCACGAGACCGATCAGGTCGCCACGGCGATCAACCAAATGTCTGCCGCGGCTCAGGAAGTGGCGAAAAGTGCGCAAAACGCCGCAGTGGCTGCACAGCAGACCGACGAAGAAGGCCAGGCCGCCAAGCGTGTGGTGGCCGGTAGCATCGTGAAGATTCATGCGTTGGTGGACGATATTCGCAGCAGCGGCGTGTCTCTGGACAGCCTGCAAAAAGACGTGTCGTCGATTGTCAGCGTGCTTGGGGTGATCCGTTCGATTGCCGAGCAGACCAACCTGCTGGCGCTCAACGCCGCCATCGAAGCTGCCCGTGCCGGTGAGGCCGGTCGTGGTTTTGCGGTGGTGGCCGACGAGGTTCGAGCGCTGGCCAGTCGCACGCAAATCAGCACCCAGGAAATCCAGGGCATGATCGATCGCTTGCAGGCCGGCACTCAGTCGGCGGTGGAAGCGATGCGCCGTTCCAGCGAGGCCGGCGACGGCACGTCGGCTCAGGCCAACGAAGCGGGTGCATCGCTGGACACCATGGCCCAACTGATCGGCACCATCAACTCGATGAACGCGCAGATCGCCAGCGCTGCCGAAGAGCAAACCGCCGTGGCCGAAGAGATCAACCGCAGCGTGCATCAGATCGCTGTGGCCGTAGACAGTGTCGCCGACGAAACCCAACTCGGCGCCCAGACCTCCCGCAGCCTGGCCGACCTCGGTCAGCGCCTGGGTAAACTGGTGGGCCAGTTCCGTATCTGACATCCCGAAGAACCTGTGCGAGCCTGCTCGCGATAGCGTCGGCACATCCAGCATCAATGTGACTGTTTAACCGCTATCGCGAGCAGGCTCGCTCCCACAAGGATTGCGGTGCTGGCAGATATTACGGTCTGTCCCAGTAGGGCACCGCGCCAAAGCATTCCACGAAAAAATCAATCACCGTCCTGACTTTCACCGACAACCGTCGGCTCCCAGGCCACAGCACCGCAATCTGCTGCGGCTCAAGGCTGTTGGACACCTGATACGCCCCCAGCACCGGCACCAGCGTGCCGTTGCGCACCGCTTCACCAATCAGCCACGACGGAAACATCACCAGCCCCAAGCCTTGTTCGGCGGCTTGGGTCAGGGTGTCAGCGTGGTTGCCGGTGATCGGTCCCTTCACCGACCAGGGCGTCCAGTCCTGCTGATCCTTGCGGAAAAACCAGCGTTGCTGGCCGGTCACGCCCTTGTAGGCCAGGCACTGATGCGCGGCCAATTCTTCGGGATGTTGCGGCGTGCCGTGACGTTCCAGATAGGCCGGGCTCGCGGCGACTTGAAAACGCTGGGGCGCCAGAATCCGCGCCTGCATGCTCGAATCGTGCAGCGGGCCGATGCGAAACAGCAGGTCGGCGCCTTCCTGTAGCGGGTCGACGTAGCTGTCGGTCTGCTGGATATCCAGTTGCAGTTTCGGGTAGCGCTCGCAGAGCCGTGCCAGCCACGGCGTCAGGTGCCGCTGACCGAACACCACTGGCGCATTGATCCGCACCAGTCCGCTCGGTTCGCTTTGCTGTTCCTGCAGGGCCTGTTCGGCCTCTTCGAGTTGCACCAGCACCAGCCGCGCGTGATGACCGAGCATGCGCCCGGCTTCGGTGGGCGAGACGGCGCGGGTGTGGCGGTAGAGCAATTGCTGGCCCAGGGCTTGCTCCATCAATTGGATCTGCCGGGAAATCGAAGACGGTGCCAGGCCTTCGCGGCGGGCCACTTCGGAAAAACTGCCGTGGTCCAGCACCGCTACAAATAGCCGAAGAGCCTTGAATCCCAGTTCGTTGAGGCCACGCATGAGGAATCCTGCTGTGCGAGTTGCGCAAAAGTGTTGTCAGGATGCTCCCATTTATCGCAAAGGATCGCCAGCCGATAATGGGTTCGTGTTTTATTTGATGACTGGCAGGTGCTTCTTTATGCAATTAACTTCGATCGACGACGTTGGTGATGTCGCCACGCAGACGACCCAGCCGGGGCTGAGGCTGTTGCTGCTGCCACTGGTGATTCTGGCCGGCATGGGCCTGTCCGTGGAGGCCGGTTTGCTCGGGCCGCTCGGGGTTCAGGTCGGGCACTTGTGGGCCACCTTGAGCATCTTCGGTGTCGGCTCGGCGATTCTGTTTTTGCTGTTGCTGTTCAGTGGTCGGCAACAGGGCCCTGCCTTGAATGAGCTGCCGCGCTGGCAGTTGATCGGTGGGTTCCTGGGGCCGATGTACGTGATCGTGCTGACCTTGGCCACCCCGCACATCGGCATTGCCATGACGATGATCGCGATCCTCTCCGGGCAGGTCGGCAAAAGCGTGTTGATCGACCACTTCGGCTGGTTCGGCGCTACCCGCAAAAAGGTCAACGGTGAACGTTGGCTGGCCTTGCTGCTGATTGTCGCGGCACTTGTTCTGATCGCTCGGGGTTGATGATGAATCTGATTGTTTTGTTGGCGGTGGTCGTGGCGGCCGGTGCGGTGTTGAGTGTCCAGGCGGCGATCAATGGCCGTTTGGGCGAAACGGTGGGCGTGTTGCGCAGCAGTTTGTTGACCTTCGTGGTCGGTGCAGTGACCACCGGGCTGCTGATCCTGTTTTTCGAGCCGGCCCATGCCGTGAGTTTGCTGGACGTGCCGAAATGGCAGCTCAGCGGTGCACTGTTCGGGGTGGTGTACATGATGGTGATGGTTGGCGCGGTGCCGCGGGTCGGCACGGCGGTGGCGACGGTGGCGGTGATCGTCGGGCAACTGGGGATGGGGATGTTGATCGATAACTTCGGCTGGCTGGGCAACCCGGCGATCGAGTTGTCCAGCAGCCGGATACTGGCGATGGTGTGTCTCGCATTGGCGTTGCTGTTCATGTATCGCAGCAACACCCGACAGGCATAACGCTGATCCTGTATAGGAGCTGCCGCAGGCTGCGATCTTTTGAACTTGATCTTTGGAGAAGTTGGTATCGCCAAAGATCAAAAGATCGCAGCCTGCGGCAGCTCCTACACTGGTATTACGGCGCGCATTCGTCGCACCGGACGACCACAACCAATGGAGTCAGACTCATGATCGACAGTGAAAGTATCTGCGACTGCCCCAAATGCAAATGCAAACTGGGCGAACATCCGATCGCGCGCCACGGCAAGCACTATTGCTGTGAAGCCTGCGCCAAGCACCACGAACATGGCGAAGAATGTGCCACTAAAGGTTGCAAGTGCGCTAAGGGCTGACACCCGTCACGCACAGAGCGTGGAGCCTATTCGGGCTCCACTTCCAGTTTCAGGCTTTGATCTTCCAGCCGTTCGGTATGGCGGATGATGCCATTGAGTCGTCGTCCATCCACCCTCACCAACACCGTTTTTGCCTGTTCCAGATCTTGCGGTATGGGTGACTGGACGCGTAGCGCGAAGCGGGTAGGGTCATGCTCGACTTGTTCAAGACCGACCTGGCACTCGGCACTTTTGGTGATTCGACCGAACAGCGTATCGATACCGTAGTCGAGGTGTGCCGTGCTGGTAAGTTGCGTCGTTATCATGCGCCGATCCCTCCAAAGGTCCAAAGCTGCGCCATCCGTTAATTCGCCGGCCGCCACTTGACGTTTTCCACGCCGAATTTCTCCGCCATCGGCTTGCTGGTTTTTTGCACCTTCTCTCGGCCGAAGCGGGGGATTCTTCCGACCCCCGCGTCGCAACTTGCCCAATGCCAGGCTTCCGCGTTATCCATCTTGTCCAGGCGGATGATGAAAGACCTGGGCGCGCCATGAAGGGTGTATTCAATGACGAAAAGTTTTGCGTTGTTCATAAAGCCCATATTCCTCCCTGTGGTATTACAAGGATCGTTGGGGTTACGGAAAATTCAGTCGAATTGTCAGATGGAGGCCGCCCGTAGCGACAAGCCCCGTGGCTCGTTACCATGCAATCTCTGAAATCCCCAATGATTGCTGCCCATGGCCCTTGCCGCCCCTCCAGACCTGAGTGACACCGATGTGCCCGTGCAACCGCTGGCGCGCACCTATCCGCGCGGCCTGTACATCGAGCCGCATGAACATGTCTGGGGGCAGTTGCTGTATGCGATGAGCGGGGTGATGTGGGTCGAGACGCCCCATGAAGCGCTGGTGGTGCCGCCGCAACGAGCGGTGTGGCTGCCGCCGGGTGTGCCCCACGGGATTCGCGTGGTGTCGGATTTACAGATGCGCAACATCTACTTGCGGCCCTCATTGGCGGCGACGCTGGACGACACGGTCCAGGTGATCGAAGTCGGCGGACTGCTGCGTGAGCTGATCGTCGGGCTGGTGGAGCAGGGCGACGATGGCGCGCCCGAGTATTACGAAGCGCTGGTCGGCCTGGCGCTGCTGGAGCTTAGGCGAGCCCGGCGCTCGCTGCTGAAAATCCCCTTGCCGGATGATTCCGACCGACGGCTGATGAACCTGTGCCAGGCGGTCATGGCCGCGCCATCGCTGGATATTGCCTTCGAACAACACGCCGAAAACGCCGGTGCCAGCGTGCGTACCCTGGCGCGGTTGTTCAAGGACGGTCTAGGCATGGGCTTCGCCGAGTGGCGGCGCCAGGTGCAATTGGCGACCGCGGTGGCAGCGTTGATCCAGGGCGTGCCGGTCAGTGCGATTGCCCGGGAGCTGGGTTACTCACCGAGCAGCTTCAGCGACATGTTTCGGCGGGAACTGGGTGTCGCGCCTTCGCAGTTTTCGGCAATCCAGCGTCAGGATTGAAAGCGCTTTGGCCGATATTCAGAAGCACTTGGCCGGTGCTCGTCGCTACCGATCTTTAGACTCCGGGCATACCTTAATCAGCCACGGAGTCTGCCATGAGCTACCTCATCTCATTGGTCATCGGTCTGGGCGTCGGTTTGCTCTACGGCGCTCTGGATTTTCGTTCCCCCGCACCGCCGGCCATCGCGCTGGTAGGGCTGCTCGGCATGTTGGCCGGTGAGAAGTTGTGGCCAATGGGCCGGCAGTTGGTGGCTGGCTGGATCGCCTGAACCGTTTATTTCATTCGAGGGAAACACTCATGAAAGCACTGCAATTCGACAAGACCGGTGACCTCTCGGCCCTGCGCTACGTTGAGCTTCCCACCCCCGTCCCCGGCAACAATGAAGTGCTGGTCCAGATCAAGGCGGCCGGCCTCAACCCCAGCGATGTGAAGAACGTGCTGGGGCGCTTTCCCTACACCACACTGCCACGGATTCCCGGTCGTGATTTTGCCGGTGTAGTCGTTGAAGGCCCGCAGGCGCTGATCGGTCAGGAAGTCTGGGGCACCGGTCGTGAACTGGGCTTTTTCGCCGATGGCTCGCACGCACAATTCGTCAAACTGCCGGCCAATGGTGTGGCGAAAAAGCCGACCCATCTGAGTTTTGCCCAGGCTGCCAGCCTCGGCGTGCCGTACACCACGGCGTGGGATGCGTTGGAGCGCAGTGGGGTGACGGCCGAAACCCGCTTGCTGGTGATCGGTGGCGGGGCGGTTGGCACTGCGGCGCTGGCGCTGGGCAAGGTGCGTGGCGCTCAAGTACTGGCCGCGGCGCGGCGGCCGGAACAGATCAAGGATTTGCAGGCCCAGGGGTATCAGACGCTGCAACTGGATAAACCCGAGGATCTCGGCGCTCAGGTGAATGCGGTGTATGCCGGCGGCGCTGATGTGATTTTCGACACCTCCGGTTTCTGGCTCCCGGCCTCGGTCCCGGCGCTGGCCGCGTTCGGTCGCATCGCGATCATCGCCGCACCGGTGGACGGCATGGTGCAATTGCCGGCCCTGGCGCTGTATCGCAAGGGCGGTTCGGTGGTGGGGATCAACTCGTTGCTGTACGGCGTCCAGGCGTGTGCGGCGATGCTTGATCAGTTCGGCACGTTCTTCGATCAGGGCTTGTTGCCGTTGCCCGAGGGTTTGTTTGAATCGCCGTTGGCAGAAGGGCTGGAGCGGTATGCCGAGGTGAGCCAAGGTGCCGGCGACAAAGTGATTTTGTTGCCGTAACCCTAATCAAATGTGGGAGCGGCGGTGCGGCGATCCGACTTGCTCGCGAAAGCGGTGTGTCAGGCACATCAATATTGACTGTGCCGCCGCCTTCGCGAGCAAGTCGGATCGCCGCACCGCCGCTCCCACAGGGGGGGTGTATTGTCAGATCAAGCCTCGGGAACACCGTTCTCCCACGCCGACCAGTTCTTCAAAATCTCCTGCACCAGCGGATTTCCCGTCCGGTACAGGTTCTCCAGCGCCGGCACAAACCCACCTTGATCCGCATACTTGAGCAGATTTTCCACCTCACTCTGGCCCGGCGCCGGCCGATCAAAATCGGAACCCGCACGCACCACCGCCAAACGCTGCACATCCACCAACCCTTCACGGCTGGCCCGCAGCAGCGCCTCATAGGTGGAGTTGTCTTCCTGCTGCGTCGTGCAGTACTCACCGTTGTTATCGGTCAGCAGCCGGGTCCAGACCTCGGCCCGCTCACTCAATCGCGTCCCGGAAAACCAGGTATTGCCCGCCAGCGTGTCGCACTGCGTCACCACCGGCGGCTGATTGGCCGGGGCCGACGGATACTTCATGCGCCACGCGGCCGATTCCTTGCTCTCACTCAATTGGACTTTGTGGCTGAGAGCAAAGGCCTTGGCCTGCAACTTCGGGTTGAGTTCGAAGACTTCGGTCTTGTAATCCAGCGGCGGTTTCTCGTTCGGGCCTTTGGTATTGATGCCGATATAACCGGTCGGCCAGTCTGACGGCGCGTCCCGGGAATCCAGCTCCCATTGGGTGCCGAACTCCACCAGATAATGCGCCCACGCCGTGGTGCCGATGGTCCCGTGTTTTGGGCTGATGCCGGCAATCCCGGCGACCAGGAAGTAACTTTTGCGCAGGTCGAATTTCGACGACAGCGCCAGGGCCAGCGTCGACGCCGCGGCGTTGGTCTGGCCCATGCCGGTGACCATCAGGCATACCTGTTGACTGTTGCAGCGAACGGTCGGGTACTCGGCGGACAGCCCCGGCACCCGCACTTGCTGCTTGAGTTCCAACCGATCAATCCAGTTTTGCGCCTCGGGAGCGAACATGGTGATCAGCATCACCTTCGGCTGGATCGGCGCTTCAGTCGCCCAGGCCGTTGCGGAGAGCAGGGCGGCACAGGCCAGGGAAAGACGCGTCATTGCATGCATAAAACCTCCTGATTCAAACAAGTCTTAAAACTGATAACCGATGCCGGCGTAGTAACCCCAACCGTCGGAACGGGCTCGGAAGTTACCGTCGCCAAAATTCAATTCGCTGCCATCCTCCCAGTTGCCGCCGTTGTGGAAATAACGGCCGACCAGGGTGAAACGCAAGTGGGTGAACGAGTACAGCAAGACGTTGGTGGCCACCGTAGCGTTGGCGGTGCGAGCCGGGTTGTCCTTGTGCAGGTCCGAGCCGAAGTCGAAGTTGGTGAACCCGATGTAGGTCAGTGACGCGCCGTTGCTGAAGCTGCTGATCGGCACGATGTATTTGAGTTGGGCGCGATAGCCGTCCCACGAATATTCGTTGCTGGCACCGTAGTTTTCCCACTGGTAGCGCCCATAGAAGTTGGCCGACAGGTTGACCCGCGAATGGGTGTCGATGTCGGTGCCCAAACCGCTATAGAGCGTATTGGCGCGGTTGGCGCTGTTACTGCCGTGGTCGTAGATCCAGTCAAAGGCCACGTACCATTCCTTGAACGGCCCGATGGCCAGGCTGCGGCCGGCGAGGTAATCGATGGAGATCCGCGGTTCGTGCTCCATGAACACCGGCGAGCCGTGGTCCCACACGCCTTTGTCATGGCTGTTGCCGATGTCGAAGATCTTCGGAATGTCGATGTAGCCGTACAACTCGAACGGCCCCTTGCGCCCGAAGTACTCATATTCCAGGTAGATATCGTCGGCCGGTTGCGGGCCGAAACTGATGTCTTTGCTGCCGATGACGGTCAGGTCCTGATTGAACCAATCCGAGAGGTACACACCTTTTTTCGGTGGGCTGGCTTCGGGGCTAAGGCTTTCGCCTTGGGCGGATTCTTCGGCGGGAGCGGGCTGCGCCAAAACGGTGCTGCTGAGTAGTCCTGTAACGCTGGCCAGCAGCAAGGAAACAGCAAAAGTGCGCGAGCAAGTCACGCGGCTGGACGTGCGGTGCATTAAAAGTCCCTTTTCGTGCGGATCGAAAGCCCGGTTCTTCGGGCTTGCGCGGTTGTGTAGCGAAAACGCTTGTATCAGCGACTCGCAAACGTTTGCACAAGGCATACCAGTTTTGCTCAAAGCACGGAAAAGCCTAGGGAATTACTGGCTTAACTGTCCTTTCGGTCAGAAGATCGTTCCCACGCGGGATCGAGGGAACGATCAGCTCCTACGAAATAGGGTTGATGTAAACTCCTCGGCACTGACTTCACGAGATGTGCCCCCCATGAGCGAACCGATTCGTCTGACCCAATACAGCCACGGTGCCGGATGTGGCTGCAAGATTTCTCCCCAGGTGCTGGAAGTGATTCTGGCCGGCAGCGGGGCGCAGAACCTTGACCCGAAACTCTGGGTCGGCAATGCCTCGCGCGATGACGCGGCGGTGTACGCCATTGATGAAGAACGCGGCGTGGTCTCGACCACCGACTTCTTTATGCCGATCGTCGACGACCCGTTCGACTTCGGCCGCATCGCCGCCACCAACGCCATCAGCGACATCTACGCCATGGGCGGCGATCCGTTGATGGCGATTGCGATCCTCGGCTGGCCGGTCAACGTACTGGCGCCGGAGATTGCCCGGGAAGTGATTCGCGGCGGGCGTTCGGTCTGCGATGAAGCGGGGATCCCGCTGGCCGGTGGGCATTCCATCGACGCGCCGGAGCCGATCTTCGGCCTCGCCGTGACCGGTCTGGTGGAAAAGCGCCACATGAAGCGCAACGATACCGCCACCGTCGGTTGCCTGCTTTACCTCACCAAACCCCTGGGTATCGGCATCCTCACCACCGCCGAGAAGAAGGGCAAATTGCGCCATGGCGACATTGGCCTGGCCCGCGACTGGATGTGCACCCTGAACAAACCCGGCAGCCGCTTCGGCAAACTCGAAGGCGTCACCGCGATGACCGATGTCACCGGTTTTGGTCTGCTGGGGCATTTGGTGGAAATGGCCGACGGCAGCAACGTGACCGCTCGCATCGAGTACGACCGCGTACCGCGTCTGCCAGGTGTCGAGTATTACCTCGACCAAGGCTGTGTACCCGGCGGGACGCTGCGCAACTTCGACAGCTACGCCAGCAAGCTTGGGCGTCTTCAGGAAATGCACAAACGCGTGCTCTGCGATCCGCAGACCAGCGGTGGCCTGCTGGTTGCGGTCACCCCCGAAGGCAACGAACACTTCCTCAAAGTGGCCGCCGAGCTAGGCCTGACCCTTGAGCCGATCGGTGAACTGATCGAGCGACAGACGAACGCGGTTGAGGTGTTTTGATGTCCATCGAATTCACCGATTACCGCGACATTTTTCTCAACGACCGACCGATGATGGACGCCCGTGCACCGGTCGAATTTCTCAAAGGCTCATTCCCCGGCGTGATCAACCTGCCGCTGATGAATGACCATGAGCGACAACGGGTCGGCACTTGTTACAAGCAACACGGTCAGCAAGCGGCCATTACACTGGGGCACCAGTTGGTGTCCGGCGAGATAAAAGCCGAGCGCGTCCAGGCCTGGGCCGATTTTGCCCGGGCTCATCCTGATGGGTATCTGTATTGTTTTCGCGGCGGTTTGCGTTCGCAGATCGTCCAGCAATGGCTCAAGGACGAGGCGGGCATCGACTATCCGCGAGTGGGTGGTGGCTACAAGGCGATGCGCACCTTCTTGCTCGACACGCTCGATCAGGCGGTTGCCCAGTGTGACTTCGTGTTGCTGGGCGGCATGACCGGCACCGGCAAAACCGAAGTGCTCACGCAGTTGCGCAACGGCCTGGACCTTGAAGGTCACGCCCATCATCGCGGCTCCAGTTTCGGTAAACGCGCGACCGGCCAACCCTCCAACATCGATTTTGAGAACCGCCTGGCAGTGGACGTGCTGAAGAAGCGCGCCGACGGCATCGAGCAGTTTGTGCTGGAAGACGAGAGCCGCGCGATCGGCAGTTGTGCGCTGCCGTTGCCGCTGTTTCAGGGTATGCAGCAGTTTCCGATGGTCTGGCTGGAAGACAGCCTGGAAGGGCGGGTCGAACGGATCCTGCGCGATTACGTGGTGGACTTGTGTGCCGAGTTCATCGGCGTGCATGGCGATGAAGGCTTTGCGCTGTTTTCCGAGCGTTTGCTGGAGAGTCTGAACAATGTGCAGAAACGTCTGGGCGGTGAACGCCATCGTCGGCTGTTGATGTTGATGGAAGACGCGCTGGCGGAGCAGGCGAACAGCGGGGCAGTGGACTTGCACCGGGGCTGGATCGAAGGGTTGCTTCGCGAGTATTACGACCCGATGTATGCGTTTCAGCGGGAGAAGAAAGGGGGGCGCATTGAATTCGCTGGAGAGCGGGCTGCCGTCCTTGAGTATCTGCGAGAGCGGGTCAGTCAACGAAGTTGATGGTGTTTTTTCCGGCCCCATCGCGAGCAGGCTCGCTCCCACATTTTGACCGAGTTTATTCAGACAACTTGGCATAATGTGGGAGCGAGCCTGCTCGCGATGAGGCCCTGACAGGCGCCAAATCTCTAAAAGCTTATGTCGGACAGGTCTCCTGCCCATTATTCAGACCTTGCTTGTAGGCGTGGCTCACCAGGCTGGCCTTGCCGTTGTGCCAGGTCAGGGTGAGCACGTACAGCGAGTCGTAGTCGTTGGATTCCCAGTCGTCGATGATGTTCTGTTTCTTGCCGATGGCTTCCCCTGCGACCTTGTTGATCAGCTCCGGCAGGTAACCGTGGGACCAGGCGGTGTAGATGACCGAGTTGTGATATTTGTCGAGGAGCAATTCATCGGCCAGATCACTGGTGTCGTTGGCCGAGAAGTTGATGTTCACCGGCAAACCAAGCTTGATCGCGCTGGGGCTGATGGTCATCAGGGGGCGGATGTAACTGTAGGAATTGTCCAGTTCGCCTTCTTCGACATTGCGCGTCGGGTTGGCGGCAAATACATAGTTGGCCTTGCCGAATTTTTCCGGCAGCAAGGTGGCCAGGTCGATGGCACGGTTCAGGCCCTGGCAGTTGAGCTGGCCGAGGCCGCCTTCGGGTTTTTCCGCGTGGCGCATGAACACCAGCGTCTGGGTGCCGTCCATCGGTTGGGCGCGGCTTTCGCTGGATTCAAGGAACAGGAACAACGCGCAGACCGCCAACAGGGAGGGCAGGACCACGTACGCGCGATACTTGAAGCGTTTGGCGAATTTCAAAAGGTTCATCATTTGAATAGGTGATCTTCAGCGCATTCGGTTAAGGCTGACAAACCTTTACACCGCGAGCTCCCTGCGTCGGGTGTTTTCCATGTCGTTGGGCCGGCCCGTTTCCGAAAGGGCGATGCTCAGAGTCCTCTGAGGCCCATTTGGTTCGATCCGAGCAAGTGCGCAGCACTGTAGCGGCAACCTGAGAGGGGGTGGAGCAGAGGTTATCGACAGGATGTTGCCGATTTATGGACACAGTACACGTGTTGGCGCCATTCACAGGCTGCAATCTTCTGATCATGCTCATCAGCAATATTGATAACGCCAAAAGATCGCAGCCGTCGGCAACCCTACATTATGATCAGCGTCTACTTTTTCCGTGTGGATGCTTCCCATGACCGATCTGTCCGCGTTCCCGATTACCCGAAAATGGCCGGCTCAATACCCCGAGTGGATCCAGCTTTACTCCTTGCCGACCCCCAACGGCGTCAAGGTGTCGATCATGCTCGAAGAGATCGGGCTGCCCTACGAGCCGCATCGTGTGGGCTTCGAAACCAATGACCAGATGTCCCCCGAATTTCTTTCACTGAACCCCAACAACAAGATCCCGGCCATCCTCGACCCCCACGGTCCGGGGGACCAACCCCTGGCGCTGTTCGAGTCCGGGGCGATTCTGATTTACCTGGCCGACAAGAGCGGGCAATTGCTGGCCCAGGAATCGGCGGCGCGATACGAGACCCTTCAGTGGCTGATGTTTCAGATGGGCGGTATCGGGCCGATGTTTGGCCAGCTCGGCTTTTTCAACAAATTTGCCGGCAAAGACTATGAGGACAAGCGTCCCCGCGACCGCTACGTCGATGAAAGCAAGCGCCTGCTTAATGTGCTCAATAACCGCCTGGAAGGGCGCGACTGGATCATGGGCGAGCGCTACACCATCGCGGACATCGCGACCTTCCCCTGGGTGCGCAACCTGATCGGCTTCTATGAGGCCGGCGAGCTGGTGGGCATAAAGGACTTCACCAACGTCACGCGGGTGCTGGAGCGCTTTCTGGCGCGGCCAGCGGTGATGCGCGGGCTGGAAATTCCCAAGCAGAACGCTTCGATTTGATCAAGAAACCAAGGAAGGCCATGCACTCATTCGATTTCAAGCAAGTAGATGTCTTCAGTCGTGTTGCGCTCAAGGGCAATCCGTTGGCGGTGGTGTTCGGCGCCGATGAGCTCAGTGATGAGCGCATGGCGGCGTTCGCCAGCTGGACCAACCTCAGCGAAACCACATTCATACTCGAACCGCGCGATCCTCGCGCCGATTATCGCGTGCGGATCTTCACCACCCTGAACGAATTGCCGTTCGCCGGTCATCCGACACTGGGCACCTGCCATGCGTGGCTGGAGGCCGGTGGCGTGCCCAAAGGCGAAGAGATTATTCAGGAGTGCGGTGTGGGGCTGGTGCGGGTTCGTCGACAAGGGGCAGAGCTGGCCTTTCTCGCACCGCCATTGCTCAAAACCGGGCCGGTGGAGGCGGATGTAGTGGAACGGGTGCGGCGGGGGCTCGGGCTGGAATCGGGGGCGATTGTGCGCACTCAGTGGGTCGACAACGGTGCCGGATGGCTGGCCGTGATGGTCGAGGATCGCCAGCAGGTGCTGGACCTGCAACCGGATCATTCGCAAATGCTTGGCCTGGCCGTCGGTGTCATCGCGCCATGGCATCCCGAGCGCGAGGGTGATGACGCACAGTTCGAAGTGCGGGCGTTCATCTCCGGCGACGGCATGCCGGAAGACCCCGCCACCGGAAGCCTGAACGCCGGAATTGCCCAATGGTTGCTCAGCGAAGGACTGGCGCCGGCGTCCTATGTGGTCAGCCAGGGCCTGACCATGGGCCGCGCCGGACGCATTCAGGTCGAGCAGGTGGGCGACGAGATCTGGATCGGCGGTTCTGTGGTGACCTGCATCAGCGGAACCTTGACGCTCTAGCAGAACTTGCCACAAAACCCTGTAGCAGCTGCGTTGTGGCGAGGGGATTTATCCCCGTTCGGCTGCGAAGCAGTCTTGAATTCAGACAACGCGGTGCATCAGATAGATCGTGCGTTCAGGTTTTACGACCGCTTCGCGGCCGAACGGGGATAAATCCCCTCGCCACAACGCAGCTGCTACAGGGGCTTGTATCGCGGTGACTATTGCCGAACCGGTAAGGGCTTATTCCGCGATCGAGGTTTGTGCCCCGCGCCTTGCAAGGCATAAGCTTCGCCCCCTACGACTTTCGTCTCGTCCTTCGTTTTTCAGGAAATCCACATGTCCAGTCAGTTCCCCGAAGCACGTCCACGCCGTCTGCGCCGCAATGCGAGCCTGCGCAGCCTGTTCCAGGAAACCGAGTTCAGCTTGAACGATCTGGTGTTGCCGATTTTCGTCGAGGAAGAGATCGACGACTTCGTACCGATCAAAAGCATGCCCGGCGTGATGCGTATTCCGGAGTCGAAACTGGCGGGTGAAATCGAGCGTTATGCCCGGGCCGGGATCAAGTCGGTGATGACGTTCGGCGTGTCGCACCATTTGGACGGCAACGGCAGCGACACCTGGAGCGACAACGGTCTGGTGTCGCGCATGTCGCGCATCGCCAAGGATGCGGTGCCGGATATGATCGTGATGTCCGACACCTGCTTCTGTGAGTACACCGACCATGGTCATTGCGGCGTGCTGCACAACCATGAGGTCGACAACGACCAGACCCTGATCAATCTCGGCAAACAAGCGGTGGCCGCGGCCCGTGCCGGTGCCGACGTGATCGCCCCGTCGGCCGCCATGGACGGGCAGGTTCAGGCCATTCGCCGGGCGCTCGATGAAGCGGGTTTCAACCAGACCGCGATCATGGCCTATTCGACCAAGTTTGCCTCGGCGCTCTACGGTCCATTCCGTGAAGCCGGCGGCAGCGCACTCAAGGGCGACCGCAAAAGCTATCAGATGAACCCGATGAACCGCCGCGAAGCCGTGCGCGAATCACTGATGGACGAGCAGGAAGGCGCTGACGCACTGATGGTCAAACCGGCCGGCGCGTACCTGGACATCATCCGCGACATCCGTGAAGCCTCGCGTTTGCCGCTGTCGGCGTATCAGGTGAGCGGCGAGTACGCGATGATCAAATTCGCCGCCCAGGCCGGGGCGATCGATGAGGATCGCGTGGTGCGTGAGAGCCTTGGCGCGATCAAGCGGGCCGGGGCGGATCTGATCTTCACTTACTTCGCGATGGACCTGGCGCTGGCCGGGATCTGATGCCTTGACGTGATCGTTCCCACGCTCTGCGTGGGAATGCCTCGATGGACGCTCCGCGTCCGCTTCTGGGACGCAGAGCGTCCCGGGCTGCATTCCCACGCAGAGCGTGGGAACGATCATTAGCGGGCGCCGAAAAACGGCCTGATCCCGTGATCCCGGAAGTACCGCTCGATCACCTTGGGATCGGCAGAATTGTCGGCAATCGCCACATACGTATCCGGCCGCAACAGGTAAAACCCGTTACGCCCCAAGCCAGCCGCTTCAAACGCCGGCCGCCAGTCAAACACATACAACGGCAAATGATGTTCGTGGCACCAGGCGATCATTTCGTCGCTGGTGTCGCCATACACATGCACCTGCCAGGTCAGACACTTCAGCGATTCGAAATTGTCCCCCTCACCGTCGTGAGCCCAGGGCAGACGGTCGCCGCCGTGAACATGACCGGCAACACCCGTACTCAACGGCATCCCGCGATAATTCAGGGTGATCTGCGACACCGTGCGAAACAGAAACTCACGGGACGCCTCAAACGATGCCATTTTCGGAATCACGAACGGCGCCAGACGCGTGCGCAGCACATCGGCGATGCGCCCTTCGGCCGTGACGAAAGTGAACACCCGGTCGGTGGTAGCGACCAGTTTGCGGGCAAACGCGATGCGCTCGGTTTCGTACGTGTCGAGGAGTTTGGCCTCAGCGCCGCCGCTCAACACCGCCGCGAATTTCCAGGCGAGGTTGATGGCGTCGCCAATGCCGGTGTTCATGCCCTGGCCACCGGCAGGGCTGTGGACGTGGGCGGCGTCACCCAATAGAAACGCGCGCCCGGTACTAAAATGATCCGCCACCCGATGATGCACCCGGTAGGTCGAGAACCAGTTCAGTTGCTCGATCTTTACTTTCATATGCTCGATGGCCCGGCTGCTGACGTCTTCAAATTGCAGGGTTTCGGCTTGCTCGGCGCGCTCGTCGCGTACGGTCCCGATCAGACGGGCGCGGCCTTCACCGCCCAAGGGAAACACCGCGAGAAAATCCGCTTCATCAAGATCCACATGCAGTTCGCCGTTGAACGTCGGCCCGCTGGCTTGCACGTCGGCGACGTAGAAAATCTGCTGGTAGGTGCCACCGGGAAATCCGGTGTCCAGGGTCTTGCGCACGATCGACCGGGCACCGTCGCAACCCGCCAGATAGCAGGCCTGGCAGGTTTCCTCCTGACCATCGGGCAAGCGCAAATAGGCGGTGATGCCGTCACCGGTTTCCATGAAACTCTCAAGTTCTGTGTTGCGCTCCACCTTGATGCCAAAGGCTTCGAGGCGGTCTATCAGCAGCCGTTCGTGTTCGTCTTGAGGAAAGATTTCGAGGAACGCATAGGGCGTCAGACCTTCGCCAATGCGGCTCAGCGGCATGCGCGCCACGGGTTCGCCCTTGACCCAGAAATTGGCGGCGGCCACTCGATGACCGTTCTGCACCACCGCATGGCTGAGGTCGAGCTGGCGATACAGCTCCAGCGTCCGCGCCTGGACGGCCAGCGCCCGCGAGGTGGTTCCGGGTGCCGACGTCTTGTCGATGATGCGCACTTGCACGCCAAGCTTGCTCAGCCACAGCGCCAACACCAGTCCGGTCGGGCCGGCGCCGATGATCAGAACGTCGCTACGGTTCATGAGACTGTCCTCCTCGGTGTGTGGCTCAAGTATGGTTCAGCCGCGACGGACGGGCAGGTTGTCTGCCAAACGGAAAAACGTCTCCGCCGATCAGTTAAGCCAAAACGCGGAACAGGACGCGGCAGCCACAGTCATAGCCTGCGCCATGCCATTGATCGTATGGTTACCCCGGCTCAACGGATTTGATGGAGCAACATGCAAGCCAATCGATTGATGATGAGCGTCGCCGCGCTACTGGTGCTGGCGGGTTGCGGCTCTCAGCGCACGCAAGAGCTCCCTGCGCGCAAGCCTGCCGAGGTCAAGGCCGAGATCGTGCGCCTGCTGCCGGCCCAAACCGCCGATCGCCAGGGCTGGGCTACCGATATTTACGCAGCATTGGCTGCCCAGAACATTTATCCCTCCACCCAAAACCTATGCTCGGTACTGGCGGTCACCGAGCAGGAATCGACCTTTCAGGTGGACCCACCGGTACCGGGCCTGGGCAAAATCGCCCGCGAGGAGATCGACCGCCGCGCCGACAAAGCCCACATTCCCGGCCTGCTGGTGAGCGGTGCACTGCAGGTGAGTTCATCCAACGGCAAAAGCTACAGCGACCGACTCAATGCGGCGCGCAGCGAGAAAGAGCTCAGCGCGATCTTCGATGATTTCATCGGCATGGTGCCCATGGGCCGGACGCTGTTCGGTGGGTTCAACCCGGTGCACACCGGTGGGCCGATGCAGGTCAGCATCGATTTCGCCGAGCAACAGGCGAAGGCGTATCCGTACCCGGTGGCCGGCTCGATCCGTCATGAAGTGTTCAGTCGTCGCGGCGGGATGTACTTCGGTATCGCCCACTTGCTCGGTTATCCGGTGAGCTACAAACAACCGTTGTATCGCTTTGCCGATTTCAATGCCGGTTGGTACGCCAGTCGCAATGCCGCGTTTCAGAACGCGGTGAGTCGCGCGTCGGGCATACCGCTGGCGCTGGATGGTGACCTGGTCCGCTACGATTCGATCATGCCCGGCACTACGGAATTGGCGGTGCGAACGCTCGGCAAGCAACTGGGCATGCGCAATCCGACCATTCGGGACCAATTGGAGGAGGGCAAAAACTTCGAATTCGAGGACACCCAGCTCTATGCACGGGTTTTTGCCCTGGCCGAACAGGCGGAAGGTCGACCATTACCGCGTGCGGTGTTGCCGGGGATTGAGCTACAAAGCCCGAAAATCACCCGCAAACTCACCACGGCGTGGTTTGCCAAGCGGGTCGATGAGCGTTATCAGCGTTGCATGGCGCGGGCCGGCAAGTGACCGAACGCAAAAAACAGGCGTAAAAAACCCGGCTGATAAGGCTAATGCTGTTCACTTAAGACATTCTTCAGTCGAGCTAGAGCCTGTGGCGAGGGGATTTATCGGAATGCCGCACCACCCCGTTCGGCTGCGAAGCAGTCGTAATCCAGACAACTTAGTCTGTCTGAAAAGACGCTGGGGCCGCTTCGCAGCCCAACGGGGATAAATCCCCTCGCCACAAATGTGGACGCCGCGCTTAAGTGAACAGCATTTGGCTGATAAGGCCGGGTTTTCATTGAGTATCGCGGTAAAACCATTCATTTATACAGCGCGGCTTTCGATCAGACGGTCCGAGCCACCTTCAGCGACGCGATTCTCGATCAGACGATCGGAGCCACCTTCGGCGACGCGATTCTCGATCAGACGGTCCGAGCCACCTTCGGCAACGCGATTCTCGATCAGACGATCGGAGCCACCTTCAGCAACGCGATTCTCGATCAGACGGTCGGAACCACCTTCTGCCACACGACTTTCAATCAGACGATCCGAGCCGCCTTCAGCGACAACCGGGTGAACAGAGGTAGCGGCGAAAGCGTTAACTGCAAAAACCGAGAAAGCGATGCTGAGAAGGATTTGGCGTTTCATGATGGTGTGCTCCGGGGTGTAGTTGTTGGGTCTGGAGCTGATGTTACGCCGCGGATTTTTTATGAGAACTTCATTGCCATGATGGTGAACATCGACGGCAATGATAGGAAGGACAATGCCCCCCACGCGAGCATGATGGTTGCGTTCAACGACTCAGGTGCGACGGCGAACAAACTTGCGCCACAACCCGACCCACAGCATGAACAGCGCGAAGGCTGATGTCTTTGCGGGTCGCCAATTCATCCAGGCGTTCACCGGCTAGACTGGCCGTTGACGAGTGTTCGCTCGTCGGCTGACTCTATTTTCGTTTCGCCAGGAGCGCGCGATATGTACCAGCTATACGGACACCAGAACTCCGGCGCTGCCGCGATAGAAGCGGCACTGGAGCTTTGCGAAATTCCTTACCGCTTCATCGACGTTGAAGCCTCTCCCGAGGCGACCCAAGCGCTGGAGAAACTCAATCCGCTAAAGCAGGTCCCGACCCTGCAATTGCCCGATGGCAGCGTTCTCACCGAGAGCGCGGCGATTCTGATTCACCTGGGGCTCACGTTCCCCCAATCAAACCTGTTGCCGAAAAACGCCGCCGCGCGAGATCAGGCCATTCGCGGCCTGGTGTACATCGTCAGTAATTGCTATTCGGCCATTGGCATCATCGACTACCCCGAGCGCTGGTTGGCCGAGGCGGATGAATCGTCCAGGCAAAACCTCATGGCCGGCGCCCGCGCGCGACTGCACAGGAGTTGGGAGGTGTTTGCCGATCAGTTTTCGGGCGATTTGTATCTGGGTGACGAGACGCCGGGGGCGCTGGATCTGCTGGCGGCGGTGGTTTCCAGATGGGCGGGCAGCCGCGAGTATTTACGCAGTGCAAGGCCCGGGTTTTTCGCCTGGCTTACGCGCATTGACCGGCACCCGACATTGGCACCGGTCTTCGCGCGGCATTGGCCGGATTGACCTATTCGCCGCGGATGTACTGCTCCAACTGGCGAATCAATTCAGCCTGTTCGGCGATGGCTTCCTTGACCAGGTCGCCGATCGACAGCAAACCGATCAGCGTGCCGTTTTCCACCACCGGCAAGTGGCGCAGGCGTTTGTCGGACATGATGCCCATGCAGGTTTCGACGGTTTGATGGGTGTCCACGGTGATCACCGGCGACACCATGATGTCTTCGACCGGTGTACCGACGGAGGAGCGTCCCTTGAGCACGAGTTTGCGCGCATAGTCACGCTCGCTGATGATGCCGACGACCTCGCCATTCCTCAAGACCGGCAAGGCGCCGACGTTTTTGGCGGCCATGACCATCAGCGCTTCCAGCACCATTTGATGCGGTGCAATGGTGTGGACCTCATGATTCTGTTCAGCCTTTAACTTCAGCAGTTGGGCGACGGTTTTCATGGCAGTTTCTCAGGTGTTGTCGTTGTCCTTGAAGAATCGTAGACACGGGCGCTGAGGGCAAGGCAGAAAGCGGCAGATAACGCGCAAAAAACGCCATTCAGCGGTTTTTCTTCCGAATATCTCCGTACCAGGTCGATAAACACCTGCAATCTGGCCGCGACGTCAAGAGCCACCCCTCACCCCAACCCTCTCCCCACAGGGGAGAGGGGAAAGGGAGCCGATCCTCGTGGTTTTCGAACTCGAGTTCGACTCAATTTTCTCGGTCGCAATATCTCTTGAAAACACCTCGGTCAGTCCCCTCTACCCTGTGGGGAGAGGGTTAGGGTGAGGGGTCGATGCCACCACGCTCTCCATCCCGATCCCGCGTAGAATCTCCCTCTGAATCAAATCTTGAGGTTGCAGTGGTGGATTTACAGCGGGGCTTCGTCCTGACCCGGCATTGGCGCGATACCCCGGCCGGTACGGAAGTCGAGTTCTGGCTGGCGACCGACACCGGTCCCCAGCGGATCCGCCTGCCTCATCAACCGTCGGTGGCGTTCATCCCCGCCGCCCAGCGCGAGCAGGCTGAAGCGTTGCTGCGCGGCGAAAAGAACGTCGAGCTGCGGCCGTTGGCGTTGCTGGATTTCGAGCACCGCCCGGTACTCGGTGTGTATTGCCAGCAGCACGGTCAACTGATGCGTCTGGAAACCGCGCTGCGCAAGGCCGGCGTCGACATGTTCGAAGCCGATGTGCGCCCGCCGGATCGCTACATGATGGAGCGTTTCATCACTGCGCCGGTCCGGTTCAGTGGCACGCCGAACGCCGAGGGCCTGCTGCTCGATGCGCAGATGAAACCCGACCCCGACTATCGTCCGAGCCTCAGGCTGGTCTCCCTGGACATTGAAACCACCGCTCAAGGCGAGCTGTACTCCATCGCACTGGAAGGCTGCGGCGAGCGCCAGGTCTACATGCTTGGCCCGCCCAATGGCGACGACAGTGAAGTGGATTTCCAGCTCGAATACTGCGATTCCCGAACCCTGCTGCTGAAAAAACTCAACGAATGGTTCGCCCGCCATGACCCCGACGCGATCATCGGCTGGAACGTCGTGCAATTCGACCTGCGCGTGCTCCACGAACACGCCCGGCGCCTGGCGGTGCCGCTGAAACTGGGGCGTGGTGGCGAAGAAATGCAGTGGCGTGAACACGGTAGCCGCACCCATTACTTCGCCTCGGCCGCCGGCCGGCTGATCATCGACGGCATCGAATCCCTTCGTTCGGCGACCTGGAGTTTCCCCTCGTTCAGCCTGGAAAACGTCGCGCAAACCCTGCTTGGCGAGGGCAAGTCGATCGACAATCCGTACCAGCGCATGGACGAAATCAACCGCATGTTCGCCGAGGACAAACCGGCCCTGGCCAAGTACAACCTCAAGGACTGCGAGCTGGTGACGCGGATTTTCGCCAAGACCGAGCTGCTGACCTTTCTGCTGGAACGGGCCAGCGTCACCGGTTTGCCGGCGGATCGCAGCGGCGGCTCGGTGGCGGCGTTCACTCACCTGTACATGCCGCTGATGCACCGCCAGGGTTTCGTTGCGCCGAACCTTGGGAACAAGCCTGCGCAAGCCAGCCCCGGCGGGTTTGTCATGGACTCGCAACCGGGCCTGTACGAGTCGGTGCTGGTGCTCGACTACAAAAGCCTCTATCCGTCGATCATCCGAACCTTTCTCATCGACCCGGTGGGCTTGATCGAGGGCCTTAAACACCCGGATGACAGCGAGTCGGTGCCAGGCTTTCGCGGTGCGCGTTTTTCCAGAACCCGGCATTGCCTGCCCGCCATCGTCGCCCGGGTCGCCGAAGGGCGCGAAACCGCCAAGCGCGAACACAACGCGCCGTTGTCCCAGGCCCTGAAGATCATCATGAACGCCTTTTACGGCGTGCTCGGTTCTAGCGGTTGCCGCTTCTTCGACACACGCCTGGCGTCGTCCATCACCCTGCGCGGTCACGAGATCATGCTGCGTACGCGACAGCTGATCGAAGCCCAGGGCCACACGGTGATTTACGGCGACACTGACTCGACTTTCGTCTGGCTGCGCCGCGCCCATGGTCAACAAGAAGCCGCACAGATCGGCCGCGCGCTGGTGGATCACGTCAACCAGTGGTGGCGTGAGCATGTGCAGCAGCAATACGGTCTGGACAGTGCGTTGGAGTTGCAGTTCGAAACCCACTACAAGCGCTTTCTGATGCCGACCATTCGCGGCGCCGAGGAGGGCAGCAAGAAGCGCTATGCGGGGCTTGTGACTCGAGCCGATGGCACCGACGAAATGGTCTACAAAGGCCTGGAAACCGTGCGCACCGACTGGTCGCCGCTGGCCCGGCAATTCCAGCAGGAGCTGTACCTGCGCATCTTCAATCGCAAGCCCTATCAGGAGTATGTGCGCGACTACGTGCGCAAGACGTTGGCGGGGGAGTTCGACGATCGCCTGATCTACCGCAAGCGCCTGCGTCGCCCCCTCGATGACTATCAGCGCAACGTGCCGCCCCATGTGCGGGCCGCAAGGATTGCCGATGAGTACAACGACCAGCAGGGCCGTCCGCGGCAATACCAGAACGGTGGCTGGATCAGTTACGTGATCACCGTCGCCGGGCCCGAGCCGCTGGAAATCCGCAGCGCTCCCATCGATTACGACCACTACGTCACCCGGCAACTGCAACCGGTAGCGGACGCCATTCTGCCCTTCGTGGACGACGACTTTTCAACGTTGATTGGTGGGCAGTTGGGCCTGTTTTGAGTCCAGCAGCAACAACGTCCAGTCATCCAGGATGCCGTGGAAATACTGGTCAAGTGCTCGATGAAAGTCACTGTTAGCGCCGGCAACCTGGGCGAACAGCGTCATGGAAGAGTGAAACTTGAGATCGTCGGGATGGCCGAATATGCCGGCCACCGAGCTTTTTTCGATGTTCAGCACAATTTGCGTGCAGGTGCGCAACCGTGAACCCAGTAGCGGATGATTGAGGTACGCCTCAGCTTCCTCTTTGGAACGAATGGCAAAGTGGCGGGACATCTCGCTGCCGCCCAACCCTGAGAATTGCGGAAAGATGAACCACATCCAGTGACTGCGCTTGTGGCCGGCATTCAGCTCGGCCTGGACCCGTTTGAACACCGGGTCCTGTGCCTGGATAAAGCGTTGCAGATTAAAGTAATCGTCCTGATCAGTGCTTCTCATGCCGAAGCCCTCTGACAGACTGCGATGGCTCAGACCATGGCCAACCGCTGTTTGCGTTGTGGCGCGCGAAACGCCTGGTCCAGCGCCTCCAAATCCCCAGCCTCCAGTTGCAATTGCGCCGCTTGCGCGTTGAGTTGTATGTGCTCGGGTCGGACCGCTTTGGGGATGGCGATCACGCCTTCGTTACGCAGCATCCATGCCAGCGCTACCTGGGCCGGCGTCACACGGTGACGGGCGGCTATTTGCTTGAGCGTTGTATGGTTCAGCATAGGCCCGCCCTGACCGATCGGACAGTAGGCCATGACCGGCATTCGATGCTGGCGGCTCCAGGGCAGCAGGTCGAACTCGATGCCGCGTTCTTCCAGGTTGTAGAGCACCTGATTGGTGGCACAGGCCGGTGAGACCAGTTCCTCCAGGTCGTCGACGTCAAAATTGGAGACGCCCCAGCGACCGATCTTGCCTTCGACCCGCAGGCGTTCGAAGGCTTCGACCGTTTCTTCGAGGGGATACTGGCCGCGCCAGTGCAGCAGGTAGAGATCGATGTAATCGGTATCCAGCCGCCGCAGACTGCGTTCGCACGCCTGGGGGATGCCTTTGCGGCTGGCGTTGTGCGGGTACACCTTGCTGACCAGAAACACTTCATCACGCCTGCCGGCGATGGCTTCACCGACCACTTCCTCAGCGCCGCCCTCGCCGTACATTTCAGCGGTGTCGATGAGGGTCATGCCTAGTTCGATACCCAGGCGCAAAGCCGCCACTTCCTGGGTGTGCCGGGAACGGTCTTCGCCCATGCGCCAGGTGCCTTGACCGATGACCGGTACGTTGACGCCGGCCAGTTCGAGGGTCCGCATTCAAATCTCCTTATTTTGAATCGATGAGTACTCATCGGTTGGCAACAGAATCCCCCGGTGGTTCCATCGACCTGTAGCAGCTGTGGCAGCTGCTACATGATCGTGTTGGGCCTTACTGGGTAGAAAACTTCAGGACGGTGCTCTGGGCATAGGTCTTGCCCGGGTCCAGGCGCGTGGACGGAAAGGTCGGCTGATTCGGCGAGTCCGGATAGTGCTGGGTCTCCAGCGTGAACGCGCCCCAGTGCGGATAGACCTTGCCAGCCTTGCCCTTGACCGAACCGTCGAGGAAGTTGCTGGTGTAGAACTGCACACCGGGCTCGGTGGTGTAGAGCTGCAAGCGACGACCGGATTGCGGATCGCTGACCTCGGCGGCGAGTTGACCCACATCACCCATGGCGTTCAGCACCCAGTTGAAATCGAAGCCACCCTGTTTCGGTTCGGCAAATTTCAACTGTGGGTGATCGGCTTTGATGTGCTTGCCAATGGCGGTCGGTTGGGTGAAGTCCATCGGTGTGCCGGCCACCGGGGCCAGTTCGCCGGTCGGGATCAGCTTGCCGGTAACCGGCGTGTAATGGCTGGCATGCAGGGTGGCGAGCTGTTTCAGCACATCACCGTTGCCCGCGCCGGCGAGGTTGAAATAGCTGTGATTGGTCAGGTTCAACACCGTGGCTTTATCGGTGGAAGCCTTGTAGTCGATGCGCAACTCGTTTTGCTCATTGAGGCTGTAGGTGACCTCGGTTTTCAGGTTGCCGGGGAAGCCCATTTCACCGTCCGCCGACAGGTAGGTCAGGGTCACGCCGACCGCATCCTTGCCGTTGCTCGGCTGGGCTTTCCAGACGTGTTTGTCAAAACCCTGAGGGCCGCCGTGCAGCGAATTGGAACTGTCGTTGAGCGGTACCTGATAGCGCTTGCCGTCCAGTTCGAAAGCACCGTTGGCCAGGCGATTGCCGAAGCGCCCGATGGTCGCACCGAAATACGCCGTGCCGCTCTGATAGCCCTGCACGTTATCGAAACCGAGCACCACATCGTCGAACTTGCCGTTTTTGTCCGGCACTTTCAGCGACTGCAAAATGCCGCCGTAGGTAATGACCGTGGCGGTCAGGCCATGGCTGTTGCGCAAGATGTATTGCTCGACGGGCGTGCCGTCATTGGTTTTGCCGAAGGCCTTGTGTTCGCTGGACAGGCCGGCGGCCTGGGCGCAGAGGGGGGCGATCATCAGGGACAGTCCAAGGGCGCAGAGCGGGTGTCGGGATTGAAGCATGGTTGACCTTCCTTTTTGTTGTTTTTGGCTAACTAGTCATACTAATAATCGAATTTAAATGCGATCAAGGAAGGATTTATAGCTTATGTACGAGCTGTTGCAATTATAAAGTATGACTAATGTGGTGATCCTCTTGACGGTTGGCAGCGTTTACGGACCGCCGGCACTGCACTTTTCAGGGATTCACGGCTCCTATCCTGGGCCAGCCTGCGGCGAATCCCCACCGCCGGCCCATGCCCAAGTTCAATAACCCATGGCTCGAGTTTTACCCCGCACCACCGCGCCAATCCGCCGCCGTTGCCTGCTGTTGGCCTGCTTGTCGATGCTCGCCTCCGGGTGCAGCCAGCAGCAGGGCAACGACATCGTCAGTCAGTTCCGCGAAGGCAAACCCCAGGAATTTCTCCAGACCAGCGTCGACCGCATAGCGACCCTGGCGATGCGCGACAACCTCGACAGCCTCTACCTGCTGATGAGCAAGCTCTACCTGCGCAACCCGGACGAGCTGAAAAAATCCGGCTTCCTCGACGCCCGCACCGCTGGTAAGCAAGTGCGCGTGGCCATCGAACAACAACAGCCGCTGCCGACTCTGGGGGGCAAAAAAGACCTGGCCGCGCTGAGTTATGCCATGAGCCCGGAGTTTCTCGGCGACCGGGTCGGTGCGTTCATCTATGCCATCGGCAGCATGCTCGTTACCGCCCACGGCAATCGGCTCGAGTTCTACATGACGGACGTGATCAATCCGACGTTCGTCAGCAACGCTGCCCGCAACATCGAGAAAGCCACCTGGATACTCAGCCAGCGGCAAAACAAGAACGGCGAGCCATTGCTGTTCTCCAATGAAATCTCGGAGGAGGGCAGCAACCTGAGTTTTGCCGTGGAGTTCGGCAAGATCGTCGCGCGGCTGGACCTGCTGACGCAGATGCTGGACGAGCGCTACCGTCGGATCGGTTTGAATTACGCGCAGAGTTTGCTGTTCCTCAATTTCCTGCCAGTACAGTGAACCCACCTTGTGGGAGTGAGCTTTGTGGCGAGGGGATTTATCGAAACGTCGCACCGCCCCGTTGGGCTGCGAAGCGGCCCCAAAAAATGGGACTGCTGCGCAGTCCAACGGGGATAAATCCCCTCGCCACAAAGGCTCCCACAGGAGTGTGTGTGGACTTTAGGTATAACGATAGTTCGCATCGATATAACTGGTTATAAGAAAAATCGCTATGCTGCGATCCAGATTTTTCATGCGTTTTTTGTGGGCGTGTTAATGGAATTCGGTAATTTCGGTTTAGTCGTAGCAGGTCTGGTAGTCGGCTTTATTGTCGGGATGACCGGCGTTGGTGGCGGCTCCTTGATGACCCCCATTCTGTTGTGGTTCGGCGTCAATCCGGCCACCGCAGTGGGGACGGATTTGCTGTACGCGGCGATTACCAAATCCAGTGGCGTGCTGGTTCATCGAAAGAACAAGAACATCGACTGGGCGATTACCGGTTGGCTGACCCTCGGCAGTGTGCCGGCGGTGGCGCTGACGTTGTGGTTCCTGAGCACCTTGCAAACGTCGCCCGAGGCGATGAATGCGGTCATCAAACAGGCCTTGGGCTTTGTTCTGTTTGCCACGGCGCTGGCGATTTTCTTCAAGAAACGCCTGCTCGATTTCGCCCACAAACGTGCGGGCGGTCATTACAACCCCAGCGGCAAGCGCTTGAATGCGCTGACAGTGATCACTGGCCTGGTCCTGGGCGCCATGGTTGCCCTGACGTCCATCGGCGCTGGCGCCCTGGGCACCGTCGCGTTGTTCATTCTCTATCCGCTGTTGCCGACCCGCCGCCTGGTGGGCACGGAAATCGCGCACGCCGTACCGCTGACCCTGGTGGCCGGCCTCGGCCATGCGAGCATGGGCAACATGGATTGGCACGTGCTGGGTTATTTGCTGATCGGTTCGCTGCCGGGGATTTACCTGGGCAGTCACCTGACTGGCCGCATCTCCGATGAAGTGCTGCGGCCTTGCCTGGCCACGATGCTGGTGCTGATCGGGTACAAACTGGCCTTTTAATCGGGTAGAGCTTTCAGAACAAACCCGCTTGGCAGGCGCGCTCAGGGCCGAGTCAGAATCTCCAGCAGATGCCCGTCCGGGTCATCGAAGTAAACCCGTCGGCCACCGCCGTAATCATTGATCTCGTTCGGTCGTTGTTTGCCGGGGTCGGCCCACCAGGGTTGCTGCCGGGCTTGCAGGCGGGCGAAGGCCGCATCGAAATCGTCGTCACCCATCAAAAACGCGTAATGCTGGGAAGCAATCGGCGGGTCATTGTCGTAGAAGTCCAGCGACACGCCATTGTCGAACTTGACGATCAGCATCGGGCCGAAGGGTTCGGGGCTGGGCAGGCCGAGGATGTCTGCCAGATAGTTGGCTGATGCCTGCTTGTCGCGACACCAGACGATGGTGTGGTTCAACTGAGCGCTCATGCACAGGTCCTCACGGCGGATCAGGGCTTGGTTGTTGAGCCATGAGATTAGCTCAGCCTGTTGCGCAATGACCGCCCTGACCTAAGCTTGGGGCAAGGCGAGACATAATTGCGTGCGTCACCCGGAACGAACGCAGCGATGCGCAATCATTAGAGCGTGGATATCAAAAGGAGATGCGCATGCTCATCAGGTCATTGACCCTGACTACCCTGCTGGCTTTCGCCGGCCCCTTGCTCGCTGCCGATGACGGCTCACCACTGGATATGGACAAGGGCAGGGCCCGGCCGTTGATTGTCATCGCTCCGAGCACGGTCGATCCCACGTGGGTCAGCCTGAAAAAGTCGCTGGATGAACCGACCAATCGCAAGGGGTTCACCGAGCGAAACATGGTCCTGTACACCGTGCTCAATTTGATGGGCCAGCGCGAAGGCAAAGACCTGGGGCCACAAGACACGGCGGCATTGATCCGTTCGCTCAAGTTGGGTGCCGGCGCGAAGAGCAAAGTCATCCTGGTGGGCAAGGACGGGGAAAAGAAACTTGAGCAATCGGGAGCGATTGAGCTGAAGGAGATTTTCGCCGCCGTCGACCAATTGCCGGCCACAGAGCAAGAAGCCACGGTGCCGACACCGCCGCCGGTCACTGAAGTCGCACCGGCCAACGGTGCCAAAGGCGCAAAACCGGGCAAACCGGGCAAACCGGCGAAGCCTGCCAAACCGCCTGAAATGCCGGATGATTAAACGCAGACTTTTGTAGCCGCTGGCGCAGCCTGCGCCAGCGGTAAAAAAAATGGGGTGTTTCGGGGGGAGATGTATCGGCTTCTATTGGTCTCGGAAGTTTCCTGCAAGTTCTGTCGGTCTTTATGAACTGGTTTCTGTCAGAGAGCACCGCTAGCCTTCGTCAGCCACCGCAACAATGCGGTCGGACGTGGGAATCCGCGACACTGAGGGATCCAGGGACGTAAACACCAATGGCACAAAAAGGAGCCTCGTCTGTGAAAAAGTTCAGCAAGCATCAACCGCAAACCCTGACCGACGCCGAACATCTCGATCCTGCGAAGCCATGTGAAACCGCGAAAGGCGCAGTCACCCGAAGCCCCAGGCCTACCGCCACAACCCAGCAGATTTTCACTGTTGCTCCTGGTGTCGACACACTAACCCTGCTAAATCAGGCCTGCGAAAACCTTGCCTCCCTGAATGTCCTGATTGCGAGTTTTGCCGGGACACTGGAAGGCTCGAGCCGCACAGTGCTGCTGTCGATTCAGCAATTGGCGGCGGTCACCGGGTTGTTAGTGAATCAGGCACGGGAAAATCTTGATCGGAGAAACGATGCACCTGACGCTCAGCCGCTGACTCTGCATTGAGCTGACGCAGTAACGACAATGGGCGACCTCCAAGGGGTCGCCCATTTTGTTTGCCCGCTAGTGATCTGTAGCAGCTGTCGAGCCTGCGAGGTGTGGTGAGGGAATTGTGGTGAGGAGATTGTGGCGAGGGGATTTAGCGAAACGTCGCACCGCCCCGTTCGGCGGCGAAGCCGTCGTAATCAATTGGACGCGGTGTGGTTGAAAAAAAGGGGCCGCTTCGCAGCCCAACGGGGCGGTGCGACGCTTCGCTAAATCCCCTCGCCACAATTGGCTACTTGGCCAGTGCACTCAATATCGTATGAGCAATCTTGATCCGCTCCGGGTTCGGGTAGTTTTTGTTGGCCAGAATCACGATGCCGATGTCTTTCGACGGCACGTACGCCACGTAAGCACCGAAGCCGCCCGTTGAACCGGTTTTGTTGATCAGTACGCTTTCCGGTTGAGGTTGCGTCGGGGTCAGCCACTGGACTTCGTGCGCCTCCATCGCCATCTGCGTCGAGTTACCCGCCAGTAATTTATCGAGGGTGATCGGGTAATGGTAGAACTCCCAACCCAGCCCCTGAGTCATCTCGCCGACCTTGTAATACCCGGTGTGAGTGATGGCGATTGCTCGCTGCATCGGCGTTTCAAGCCCCGTCGGTTTCATGTTCGCCTCAACATACCGAATCAGATCCGCAGCGCTGGTTTTCACCCCATAAGCCTCCGAATCCAGTGCCCCCGGCCCAACCCGCACAGGTTTGTCTTCCTTGTTGTAACCCTGAGCGTAAAGCCCCATTTGAGCCTGCGGCACTGTGAGGTAGGTGTGTTTCAGCCCGAGTTTCGGCAGCAGGGTTTTTTCCATCACGTCATCAAACGGCGCGCCCATGCTTTGGGCGGCGAGGTAACCGAACAACCCCAGGCTCGGGTTCGAATACAGCCGATGGGTGCCGGCGGCATAAGTCGGTTTCCACTGTTTGAAGTAACCGAGCATCTTGTCCGGTGCATCGGCATCGTCGGGGAATTGCAGCGGCAGGCCACCGGCGCTGTAGGTGCCCAGTTGCAGCACGCTGATGTTATCGAACGCGCTGCCACGCAGCTCTGGCAGCACGCTGCTGGCCTTGTCCGACAGGGACAGTTTGCCGGTGGCCTGAGCGTAGGCGGCGAGGGTCGCGGTGAAGGTTTTGCTCACCGAGCCGATTTCGAACAGGGTGTCTTCGGTGACGGCTTTGCCGTTTTCCTTCGAGGCCACGCCGTAGTTAAAGTAATGGGGCTGGCCGTTGACGGTAATCGCAACCGCGACACCGGGGATCTGCTGTTGCTGCATCACCGGTTCGATGGCGGCCTTCACGATGGCGTCAATACGGTCATCAGCAACGCAATGACCGGCGCTGAGGACAAGTGCGAAAGCGCTGTAGAACGCGAGCTTGTTGTGCATGATTGATTCGCTTTCCATGAGTTCAAGGGTGTTAACCGCTACACTCCGAGCGGCTTTTCAATCCGGGTTGCTGATGGGCGAGCCAATCTATGCAGTCTGCCGAGGTTCGACAACCGATGATATTTCGAACGAGCCATTAGAAAAATTTGGGAGTGGGCATGATCCGGCCTCAATTACCGCTCAATGCATTGCGCGCCTTCGAGGCCTCCGCCCGGCATTTGAGTTTCACCCGGGCGGCCGTTGAGTTGTGTGTCACACAGGCGGCGGTGAGCCATCAGGTCAAGAGCCTTGAATCGCAACTTCGCGTGACCCTGTTCAAGCGCTTGCCTCGCGGGCTGATGCTGACCAGCGAGGGCGAAACCCTGCTGCCGGTGTTGCGCGAGTCTTTCGACCGTATTGCACGCACCCTTGAGCGATTCGAGGGCGGACATTTTCGCGAGGTATTGACGGTCGGCGCGGTGGGGACGTTCGCGGTAGGCTGGTTGTTGCCACGGTTGACGGACTTCCAGGCGAAACATCCGTTCATAGATTTGCGCCTGTCGACCAACAACAATCGCGTGGATGTGGCGGCTGAAGGGTTGGATTACGCGATACGGTTTGGCGCGGGAGCCTGGCATGGGATTGAGGCAGTCAGGTTGATCGAGGCGCCGTTATCGGTATTGTGCGTTCCCGAAATTGCCCGGCAACTGAAAACACCGATAGACCTGTTGCAGCAAACGCTGTTGCGTTCTTATCGCACGGACGAGTGGCCCGAATGGTTTCAGGCCACCGGCCTCTCGACCCACGCAGCGCCGCCCCGAAGCATCGTCTTCGACTCGTCGCTGGCAATGATGGAAGCGGCGCTGCAAGGGGCGGGCGTTGCATTGGCGCCGCCGCTGATGTTCGCCCGACAACTGACGGCGGGTGCAATCGAGCAACCGTTCGCCATCGGGATCACCACCGGCAGTTACTGGCTGACCCGTTTGCAGTCGCGCCCTGAAACGTCGGCGATGATGGCGTTCAAGCAATGGTTGCTGCAAGCGACACACCTGTAGGAGCCGAGCTTGCTCGCGATGAGGCCATAACATTCGACATCTTCTCTGTCTGTCAAACCGCTATCGCGAGCAAGCTCGGCTCCTACAGGATTGAGGTTTTTCGATAGACCTAGCGCACCAGACACGGCCGCTTGTTATCGAACTTCCAGCCCGGAATCAGAAACTGCATCGCCACGCTGTCATCCCGGGCGCCCAGTCCCATGCCTTTGTACAACTCATGAGCCTTGGCCAGTTGATCCATGTCCAGTTCGACGCCCAACCCGGGTTTCTTCGGCACCTGCACGCAGCCGTCAACGATTTGCAGCGGTGCTTTGGTCAGGCGCTGGCCGTCCTGCCAGATCCAGTGGGTGTCGATGGCGGTGATGTCACCTGGCGCTGCGGCCGCAACGTGGGTGAACATGGCCAGGGAAATATCGAAGTGGTTGTTGGAGTGCGAACCCCAGGTCAGGCCCCACTCATGGCACATCTGCGCCACACGGACCGAGCCCTGCATGGTCCAGAAGTGTGGGTCGGCCAGCGGAATGTCCACTGATTGCAACTGGATCGCGTGGCCCATTTCCCGCCAGTCGGTGGCGATCATGTTGGTGGCGGTTTTCAGACCCGTGGCCCGACGGAATTCAGCCATGACTTCACGGCCCGAATAACCGTTTTCCGCGCCGCACGGGTCTTCGGCGTAAGCCAGTACGTGATGCTGATCCCTGCACAGGCGAATGGCTTCCTTGAGTGACCACGCGCCGTTCGGATCAAGGGTGATGCGCGCATCGGGGAAGCGTTCGGCCAGGGCGGTGACGGCTTCGATTTCTTGATCGCCACTGAGTACGCCGCCCTTGAGTTTGAAGTCCTTGAAACCGTAGCGGGCGTGGGCGGCTTCGGCCAGACGGACCACGGCGTCGGCGGTCATGGCTTTTTCGTGACGTACGCGGAACCAGTCGTTGTCGGCGTCCGGTTCGCTGCGGTAGGCCAGGTCGGTTTCAATGCGATCACCGACATAAAACAGGTAACCCAGCATCTTCACTTCGTCGCGCTGCTGACCTTCGCCGAGCAAGGCGGCGACCGGCACGTCCAGGTGCTGGCCCAAGAGATCAAGCAGCGCAGCTTCAAGGCCGGTGACGGCGTGGATGGTGATGCGCAAATCGAACGTCTGTAACCCGCGACCGCCAGCATCACGATCGGCGAAGGTCTGGCGCACTTGATTGAGGATCTTCTGATACGTGCCGATCGGACTGCCGACCACTAATGAACGAGCGTCTTCGAGGGTCTGGCGGATGCGTTCGCCGCCCGGTACTTCACCGACGCCGGTGTGGCCGGCGTTGTCCGTGAGGATCACGATGTTGCGGGTGAAAAACGGCCCGTGGGCGCCGCTCAGGTTGAGCAACATGCCATCGTGGCCGGCCACCGGAACAACCTGCATGCTGGTGATGACCGGGGCTTTGGCGGTTTCTTGTGGGTTCATTGTCATGTCCTTCAAAACAGTGCTCTTACATGAGTGTTCAGGCGTGGTTGGGCGCTGGTTTGTCCAGTGCAACGGCAGGTGCGGATTTCGGTTTATTGCGTGCGGCGAAGACGATGATGGCGGCAATGATCGAGGTCGCGGCCAGGCCGTACAGCCCGCCCTGAATCGAGCCGGTGCGTTCTTCCAGCAGGCCGAACGTGGTCGGCGCGACGAAGCCGCCGAGGTTACCCACCGAGTTGATCAGCGCGATCACGCCCGCCGCGATCCGTGCATCCAGATAAGCCTGAGGAATCGGCCAGAACAGCGATGACGCCGATTTGAAGCCCAGCGCAGCAAAGCAGATTGCAACGAAGGCGAAGATCGGCCCGCCGGTGGTGGACATGAACATCCCGGCTGCTGCGATCAGCAGGGCCGCAGCGACCCAGGCTTGTTGATGCTTCCATTTGGCCGACAGCGAAGCGAAGGCGTACATGCCGACGATCGACAGCAACCATGGAATCGAGTTGAACAACCCGACCTGAATGTCGCTCAGGTCGCCCATCTTTTTGATGATGCTCGGCAGCCAGAAGGTCGCGGCATAGATGGTCAATTGGATGAAGAAGTAGATCAGGCAGAACAGGATGATCTGGCGATCCTTGAGCAGCTTGCCCAACGACGGTTTGATCGGCGTCGCGGCTTCGCGGGCCAGTTGTTCGTCATCGATGGCTTTGACCAGCGCGTCTTGTTCGGCGCGGCTCAGCCATTTGGCGTCGTGAGGTTTGGAGTCCAGCCAGAACCAGACGAACACGCACAGCCCGACCGAGAACATCCCTTCAATGAAGTACATCCATTGCCAGCCGTGCATGCCCAAACCGCTGATTTGCAGCAGTAACCCGGACAGCGGGCCGGAGATCAGCGAAGCAATCGCCGAACCGCTGAGGAAGATGGCAATCGCCTTGCCGCGTTCAACGCCAGGCAACCAGCGGGTGAAGTAGTAAATCACTCCGGGGAAGAAACCGGCTTCGGCCACGCCGAGCAGAAATCGCAGGATGTAGAAGTGGGTTTCGTTCTGGATGAAGGCCATGCAAGCGGCGACCAGGCCCCAGGTCAGCATGATGCGGGTCAGCCAGATTCGTGCGCCGACTTTTTGCAGGAGGATGTTGGAGGGGACTTCAAACAGCGCGTAACCGATGAAGAACAGACCGGCGCCGAGGCCGTAGGCGGCAGCGCCGATGCCCAGGTCATGTTCCATGTGGGCGCGGACGAAGCCGATGTTCACGCGGTCGATGTAGTTGACGATGAACATGATCACGAACAGCGGCAGAACATGGCGTTTCACTTTCGAGATGGCGGACTTCAGGACCGAATCGGCGCCATCGTTCATCCCGGATATGGATGTATTCACTACGTTATCTCCCACTGATTATTTTTATGCGGGGTGTGACGGGGTGTTGCGATGTTGATAGACATCATACAACTACGTTTTTTCCTCCTGCAAGCCCTGTGGTCCAACAAAATGGCGCTTTATATAAGATTTGTTATTCTTTTTTCAGTAATGCATGAGCTTGGTTTCGGTCTTGAATGCTCGATTTGTTGAGTGTTGTCATACAAGCTGGTCGGCTTTTTCCCGAGATTCCCGTCGGGCGCAGTGCTACGATTCCGGTAGCCCTGCTCTCGGATGATCGCCATGCAAGAAGACCTCGACGCGCCTGCCCGCAAACGCACCCACAACCTGGCCCATGACCTGGTCGCCAAACTGACCCAGAGCATTTTGCTCGGGCAGATGCTGCCCGGTGACAAGCTGCCGTCCGAGAACACGATTGTTCAAGAACACGGGGTGAGTCGCACGGTGGTGCGTGAGGCGATCTCGAAGTTGCAGGCCTCCGGGTTGGTGGAGACCCGGCACGGCATCGGCACCTTTGTCATCGAACGAGCACCGGAGCAGGGACTGCGGTTGAACGTCGATACCGCGCTGGGGGTGCGCAGTATTCTGGAGTTGCGCATGGGCCTGGAAACCCAGGCCGCCGCACTGGCGGCAACCCGTCGCACCGAGCATCAATTGGCGCAGATGCGCGAAGCGCTGGACGACTATCAAAGCCTGCTGGCCAACAACGACAGCTGCGTCGAAGCCGACAAGCGCTTCCACTTGCTGATCGCCGAAGCCACCGGCAACGTGTGCTTCACCGAAATCATGCAGCACCTGGGCAGCGCCATGATCCCACGCACCCGCGTCAATGCCGCCGAGCGCGGCGCAGTGGACTTGAGCAAGCTCGGGCAACTGGCCAACCTTGAGCACGAGGCGATTCTCAATGCGATCAAACGCCAGGACCCGGATGCGGCGCGGGCGGCCATGTGGCTGCACCTGACCAACAGTCGCGACCGGTTTTCGGCCGATGGCTGACCGCCATTTGTCTACTCGATAGCACCTAACTTGCGGCCCTGCTTCCAACGAGTACGGCCCAGATTTGCTGGACCTCATCAGTGAGGTGCGTCATGGCAAACGATTCGATGTTCCAGGGCGCAACGCCCAACACCGACCCCACCCGACCCATTTCCGGTACCGACGAGCCGCGCATGGATCACGACGCGCCTCCCGGCATGGACCCTTCGCGAGACCCGACCGAGGTCGGCGACGATCGACCTGAAGACTGGATGGACCCTGAGGCGGCCGAGGACGTGCCTGCGCCAGATGAGCCAACACCGCTGTCCGATGACAGGCGATAAAAACAACGGCGCAAGGCCAATGCCTGTCAGTTAAGGCGCAGAGCCTGTGGGAGCGAGCCTGCTCGCGATAGCGGACTGGCAGACAACGTATGTGTTGAATATAAGACCGCTATCGCGAGCAGGCTCGCTCCCACAGGTTCTGCGCATCAACACAGATCGATCATCAGACGCTAGCCACCTGAACCACCGGCCTGCGCTCCAGATTCAAGGCCAACACGCTGACCAGCACCACCAGCGCTCCCGCAACGATCATCAACGTCGGCCGCTCGCCCAGTGCAAAAGAGGCAATTGCCATGGCGGTCGGTGGAATCAGATACAGCGTCATCGTCGCGCGGCTCAAATCCACATGAGTCAGCACATAGGCCCAGGCGAGATACGCAAGGGCACTTGGGAAAATGCCCAGCCCGATGACCGCCAGCTGCACTTCAACTGGAGCGGTGATGACCTGGTTCACCAGCCCCGGGAGATAAACCAACAGCAGCAGCGTCCCGAACCAAACCGTGTAACACACCAAGGTCAGTCCGTCGTAGCGCCGCGAGTGATGCTTCTGCAAGGCAAAGTAAAAACTCCATGACACCGCCGCCAACACAATCAGCCATCCATGGGCGTCGATGCTCCCCAATCCGTGGTCACCGGCCACCACCATCACCACGCCGATCAATCCCAGAAAAACGCAGCCCCAGCGCCACACGCTCACCCGGTCCTTGAACACGAAATGCGCCAGCAACGTGCTGAACAACGGCGTTGATTGCGCCAACACACTCGAGGCGCCGGCGCTGATACTTTGCTGGCCGAAATTCAACGCGACATGGTGCAGGCTCACGGCAAAAAATCCGAGCGCGAACAGCAGCGGCAGGTCACGAGTTTTCGGCAGGCTAATGCCTCGGAACACTGCGACCACCGCCATGAATGCCGATGCCAGCAGAAACCGCAGCAGGGCCAGATGACCAGGATCATAGGCCTGCAAACCGATGTGAATGCCGGTCGGTGAGTAACCCCAGCAGCCGACCACAAATGCCATGGCCAGGAAGATTTTGACGGGCGAACCGGGGGAGGGCGTGAGTGGCTTCATGATCGGGCACCTGTAGGCGGATGCACCCAGTATCAGAAGCCTGACTGTTCTCCACAACTGACTTATAGTGCGTCAACTCTTCACTTTTGGTGACGTATGGAGCTGGCACAGATACGCATGTTCAAGACCGTCGCCGAGGTCGGCAGCATCGCTCGGGCAGCCGAGCTATTGCATTGCGTGCCGTCGAACATCACGGCACGGATCAAGTCCCTGGAAACGGAGCTGGGTGTCGCGCTGTTTCTACGCGAGGGCCGAGGGCTGCGAATCAGCCCGGCGGGGCAGACCTTTCTGGCTTATGCCTCGAAAATTCTCGCCCTGACGGCGGAAGCCAAGCGCGCGGTGGACCCTTCGGCCGAGCCGTCCGGGCCGTTACGCATTGGCGCCATCGAGTCGTCGGCGACCGGTCGATTGCCGCGTTTGCTGGCGAAATTCCACAAGCGTTTCCCCGGCGTTGCGCTGGAACTGACCACCGGCACCTGGAGCCAATTGCTCGACGACACGCTCAATCACCGGCTCGACGGCGCGATCGTCGCCGTGGATGTCGAGCGCTCACACCTCAAGCGCACGCCGATGTACCGCGAGGAGCTTTTATTGATCGCCTCGACTTCACTGGGGCCGGTGCGTGACATCGCGGATTTGCAGGACAAGACCGTGTTCATGTGGCCTCAGGGCTGTCCCTACCGGGCGGCGCTGGAACATTGGTTGCTGCGGCAGGGGCAGGCGTTGCCGATTGTCAGCCTGGCCAGTTACGGGGCGATTGTCGGCTGTGTCAGTGCCGGGGCGGGTGTCGCGCTGGTGCCAAAAGGCGTGTTTGATCAGTACGCCAAAGGGGCGGGTTGCGCAGGGTATGAGTTCCCCGAACTGATGGCGATCGACAATCTGTTTTACTGGCATGAAAACGCCGGGGTTCACCCGGCGCGAGAGGCGTTTGTGGGGATGTTGCGCGAGGAGTTCACGGCGTAATAGGCGTCGGGTCTGAAAGCCACCCCTCACCCCAGCCCTCTCCCCAACGGGGAGAGGGGGAAAGGGGGCCGATCTTCAAGCCTTTCAAACCTGAGTTCGACTCGGAATTTCAGGTCGATGTAGCTCTAAGAAACAACTCGGTCAGTCTCCTCGCCCCCTGGGGAGAGGGGAAAGGGAGCCGATCTTTGTGTTTTTCAAACCTGAGTTCGACTCGGAATTTCAGGTCGATGTAGCTCTAAGAAACAACTCGGTCAGTCCCCTCGCCCCCTTGGGGAGAGGGTTAGGGTGAGGGGTGGATTCAAGATACACCCACATCCCGCATCAACAACCCAAACTGCAAATCCACCGCATCCGGAATCGGCAAATACACCGTGTGCCCATCCCCCGGCGCCACCTCGATCGGTTCACCTTTAACGTTTTGCAGTTGATGCAAGTCGAATTGGAAGTTGCCCTTGGGCGTCATCAGTTCCATGTGGTCGCCCAAACCAAATCGATTCTTCACCTTGACCTCCGCCATCCGGTCACGCCGCTCGCCGGTCAGCTCGCCGACAAACTGCTGCCGCTCCGACACCGAACTGCCGTGCTGGTAGTTCTGGTATTCGTCATGCACGTGCCGTCGCAGAAAACCTTCGGTGTAGCCGCGTTGGGCGAGGGATTCCAGATCCGTCATCAGACTGCGGTCGAACTCGCGACCGGCCACCGCGTCGTCGATCGCCCGACGGTAAACCTGGGTGGTGCGTGCGCAATAAAAATGGGATTTGGTCCGGCCCTCGATTTTCAGTGAGTGCACGCCCATCTGCGTCAGGCGCTCGACATGCTGCACCGCGCGCAAATCCTTGGCGTTCATGATGTAAGTGCCGTGTTCGTCTTCGAAGGCCGGCATCAGTTCATCGGGCCGATTGGCTTCCTGCAACAGGAACACCTGATCGGTCGGGGCGCCGATGCCCAGGGTCGGTTCGGGCTGGAAGGTCTGCACGATTTCGCCGAGCTGGTTTTCAGTGGCCTCTTGCGCCGAATATTTCCAGCGACAGGCGTTGGTGCAACTGCCCTGATTGGCATCGCGCTTGTTCATGTAACCCGACAACAGGCAGCGACCGGAATAGGCCATGCACAAGGCGCCGTGGACGAACACCTCCAGCTCCATCGCCGGGACTTGTTCGCGGATTTCGGCGATTTCTTCCAGGGACAGCTCCCGCGACAGGATGATCCGGCTCAAACCTTGTTGCTGCCAGAACTCGACACTGGCCCAGTTCACCGTGTTGGCCTGTACCGACAGGTGAATCGGCATCTGCGGATAATGCCGGCGGACCAGCATGATCAACCCCGGGTCGGACATGATCAGCGCGTCCGGCGCCATGGCAATGACCGGCGCCAGGTCTTTGAGGAAGGTTTTTAGCTTGGCGTTGTGCGGGGCGATGTTCACCACCACGTAGAAGCGCTTGCCTTGGGCCTGGGCCTCGTGAATGCCGAGGGCCAGATTGGCGTGATCGAATTCGTTGTTGCGCACCCGCAGGCTGTAGCGCGGTTGACCGGCGTACACCGCATCGGCGCCGTAGGCGAAGGCATATCGCATGTTTTTCAGGGTGCCGGCGGGGGCGAGCAGTTCTGGAGGCAGGAGAGTCATGGCAGAGTCGGTCACAAAAGCCGCCGAGAGTAAGCGGCTTGCCCGCGAGGTTCATTGATCTGGATCTATGCTTGATGAACAAACGGATGGCACTCGCGCGAACCGTGGCGGACTAAGCATCAGGACGCAACATTGTGTCCTTGCAGACTGACATGGATCGGACATGAACGAAGAGAAGCTACAAGACAAATCACTGGTGATCTTGCTGGGGCTGGTCACCGCCGCTTTCGTCTGGATTTTGCTGCCGTTTTACGGCGCGGTGTTCTGGGCGGTGATCCTCGGCATCCTCTTCGCGCCCCTGCACCGACGACTGCAACTGAAGTTCGGCTGGGAGCGCAATCTGACGTCGCTGCTCACCCTGAGCATCTGTCTGCTGATCGCGATTCTGCCGGTGATTGTCCTCAGTATCTTGCTGATTCAAGAAGGGGCCTCGGTCTACCACCGCATCGAAAGTGGCGAACTGGACATCGCCGGGTACGTGACGCATTTCAAACACAGCCTGCCGCCGTACTTCCAGCACTTGCTCGATCGGGCCGGGGTAGGCGAACTGGACGGGCTGCGGGAGAAAATCATCAAAAGTGCGGTGACAGGCAATGAGTTCATTGCCAACAAAGCCTTCAGTTTTGGTCAGGGTACGTTCGATTTCGTGGTGAGCTTTTTCATCATGCTCTACCTGTTGTTCTTCTTTCTGCGGGACGGCGCCGAACTGGCCCGCAAAGTGCGCGCCGCCGTGCCGCTGCAGGACAACCAGAAACGCCGTTTGCAACTCAAGTTCAATCGTGTGGTTCGAGCGACAGTGAAGGGCAACCTGCTGGTGGCGATCACGCAGGGTGCGTTGGGCGGTTTGATTTTCTGGTTTCTGGATATTCCGAGCGCGTTGCTCTGGGCGGTGCTGATGGCGTTTCTATCGCTGTTGCCAGCGGTGGGGGCGGGGATTGTCTGGGCGCCGGTGGCGGCGTTTTTCCTGTTCACCGGAGCGATCTGGCAGGGCGTGGTGCTGGTGTTGTTCGGGATTTTTGTGATCGGCCTGGTGGATAACGTGCTGCGACCGATCCTGGTGGGCAAGGATACCAAGATGCCGGACTACCTGATCCTGATCTCGACCCTTGGCGGTCTGGCGATCTTCGGCCTCAATGGCTTTGTGATCGGGCCGCTGATCGCTGCGCTGTTCATGTCGAGTTGGGCAATTTTCATCGAAACCAAGCCGCGGGTGCAGTTGCCTTAAGCGCTGATGTGGCCTAGGCCGATGCGTTGCGACAGTGCCTGGGCGGCTGGCAGCGAGGTGAGCGGACCGCTGATCGGTTCGCCGTCCTGCACCAGATACCAACAGGCGAGCAATCCTAGCTCTCTGAGCGGTGCGGGAACGGCACTGCCGATAACGGACATGATCTGAACCTGGGACATAAGTACCTCCATCAATCGATGGAGCCACCTTACGGAACGGACGCTTGAACGGACAATCAACGCTTTCGATAGTCGTCATTGATGTCAATGAGTCATCGGTTCAGTCGACCACCAAGTCCAGCATATGAACCACTTCCTGCTCGTTGAGCAGGCCTTTTCGCACCAGGTTTTCTGCCAGCAGCGAAAGAAACTTGGCGCTGCGATGGCCTTCCAGGTGCTTGAGTTCGGTCAATGCGTTGTACACCTTGCTGGAAGTGCACAAGCCGACAACGCGGTGCGGGTTTTGCGTGGGCATAAGGTCGTCCTTGTTTTTATCAACCTGTTGTTAACGGACAGATCCAAGAGTGCGGACCCGACATGACATAAATATGACCGTTTTCCCCAAAGCGGGGGAAGGATGGCGAGTCAATCTTGCCAACTTGCGCCGCAAAGACTGTTCCGACAGCGACCTTGGCGAGATTTATTTAGACCTCTGCCGACGGACGGTCACAAAAAAGGCCCCGCTATTGAGGCGGGGCCTGATGATTCCGTTACCAGCGGCCATAACCGTGGGGAGGGCCGTAGTAACCGCGCGGTGGACCGTAATAACCACGTGGTGGGCCGTAATAAACCGGCGGTGGGCCGTAATAGACCGGTTGCTGCACGTAGACCGGTGCCGGCTGGTAATAAACCGGTGGCGGGCCGTAGTAAACCGGTTGTGGCTGAACGTAAACCGGTTGCTGTACATAGACCGGGCGATTGCTGTTGATGAGGGCTGAACCGACGATGGCCGAGCCAACGATCGCACCAAATACCGCCGGTCCTTCCCAACCGTGACCGCCGTGACCGCCGCCAGCTTCTGCCTGCCCTGCGATAGCAAGCGCACCGATTAGCAAGGCTACTGTGGGGATTTTACGGATCATGATAGTTCCTCGGTTCTTCGCCCCGGCGCTTGTGTCTGCAATAGACCCAAGGATTGTCGCGGGGATACTTCTAAGACAGCTTTTTTTCCAAAATCAGCACAGCCATTGGGTAAATTTTGTGTAAGGTCTGTACTCGCTTCTTTACGGTTCAGTGAGGCCACGTGCAGACACACCGTTATGATCGATCAGACCCGATGGATTGGCTAATCCCGTCCATCCGAAAGTGCTATTGAAGGAGATTTTTCATGCAGATGAACCCCGACAGAGACACCCAGCTGTGCATGTCGCTTTCCGCACGTCCCGGGAACTTCGGCCTGCGGTTTCACAATCATCTGTATGAGCAACTGAACCTGAATTTTTACTACAAGGCCTTCAGCAGTCAGGATTTGCCCGGCGCCGTTGGCGGCATTCGCGCCTTGGGGATTCGAGGTTGCGGCGTGTCGATGCCGTTCAAGGAGGCGTGCATTGCGCTGGTCGATGAACTGGACCCCTCCGCTGCGGCCATTCAATCGATCAACACCATCGTTAACACTAATGGCCATCTCAAGGCTTACAACACCGACTACATCGCGATCGCCCAGTTGCTTGACACCCACCAGGTGCCGAAGGAATTGACCTTTGCCCTGCGCGGCAGCGGCGGCATGGCCAAGGCTGTGGCCAGTGCCTTGCGTGATGGCGGCTACAAAAATGGCCTGATTGTTGCCCGCAACGAGCGTGCCGGACGGGCGTTGGCCGAATCGCTGGGCTATCGATGGCAAGCGGAGCTGGGCTCGGAGCGGCCGCAGATGCTGATCAACGTCACACCAATTGGCATGAACGGCCCTGAGGCCGATCAGTTGGCGTTCGATGCTGAAACCATCGCTGCTGCCGAGACTGTCTTCGATGTCGTGGCAGTCCCCTCGGAAACACCGTTGATTGTGCGCGCTCGTGCTGAAGGCAAGCGAGTGATCACCGGGCTGGAAGTGATCGCGATCCAGGCTCTGGAGCAGTTCGTGCTGTACACCGGCCTGCGGCCGACCGATGAGCAGTTTCACAACGCCGTGGAGTTTGCCCGCAGTGGCCATGGCCATCCTGCTGCCCAATAAGCGAAACCGTGACTGAGGTGACTCATGCATCCTGCCATTCTTAATCTGGATCAGGCCGAACTTGAGCCGCTGCCCGAAGCGTTTGCCCCGACGGGAGACACCGCCGACCGCTATCGGCAACGGCAGGCGCGCATCGGCCAGCAACTTGGTGCGCAGAAGCTGGGTTATCGCCTGTACGCGCTGGAACCGGGGATGCGTGGCAGCCCGTTTCACAGTCATCGGGTCAATGAGGAAATGTTTTACATCGTGGCCGGGGAAGGGGAGATTCGCTTGGGTGCCGAGCGCTTTCCCGTTCGCGCCGGTGATGTCATTGCCTGCCCGCCGGGCGGCCCTGAAGCCGCGCACCAGATCATCAACACCAGCAACGCTGAGCTGCGCTACCTGGCAGTCAGCACCCAACAATCACCCGAGATTTGCGAGTACCCGGATTCCGGCAAGTATGCGGTGATGGACGACTTCAAGGTCGATGCCGAGGGCAATGCCTCGGGCTTCGTCGCCATCGCCCGGCCGGCCGACGGCGTGGATTACTGGGACGGCGAATAGAAGCACCGCTCCCACATTCGATCTTTGTTGTTAGTTTATTCGAGGCGGGCCAGTCGCTCTTCCAGCGCCGCAATTCGCGCCTCAAGCTCTTCGATCCGCTCAACCGATATGCCGCCACCCGCGCCACGTTCGGCCGAGTTCTGCCTTGCCGCCAGGATCACTTCGATGTCCGCCGGGTCGCCCAAGGCGTGCATGTAGCGGTCTTCCCGCTGACCGGCCTGGCGCGGAATAAGCAGTGCTAGATCGCGAGCAATCAGCCGTTCCAGTTGATGCACCACCTGTTCGGCATCTTCAAAGTCATGCATGCGGCCGCTGCGGGTCAGCAGTTCATTGACCGTTTGTGGTCCGCGAAGGAATAACAGCCCCGTCAAAATCACTTGAGCGGGCACCAGTTCCAGTGCCTTGTCGACTTTGTGTTCCCAGCGATCCGCACGACTGCCCATCACCAGTTTGGTAAAGCCGCGACCTTCGAGGGCGCGCAGACTTTGGCCGACCTGACCCTGGGTCAGGTTCATCACCGGCTCGCGGCTGGTTTTCTGGTTGCAGGCAATCACCAGCGCATTGAGCGTCAGCGGATAGGTTTCCGGGCTGGTGGCCTGTTTCTCGATCAACGAGCCCAGTATTCGGATTTCCGTGCTGTTAAGCTGCGGCTCGTCGAACGTTGTCTCTTGCTCAGTACTCATGGTTCTGCGTCCTTCCCGGGGTCAATTTTTCTCCTGCTGGCATGCACTGTAGATTGACGTGTGTCAATGGCAACTGAATTCGTCACGCGTTCTTGCTATCGTCACAAAACCTAAATGAATAATTAACGCTATTTTTACAATCCAGCGAGCAACGTATGCATGCCGAGAGCTGGCGGGCCTGATTGCGGGCATCTGGTAGTTCTCCCATCGACGATACAAGCCTTATTGACTGGACTATGGAGCAAAGCATGAAGCTGACGTGGGTATTGGCCAAGAACAATGCGCTGATCGGCGCGAACTCCCAATGACTGTTCTGGTCACTGGCGCCGCCGGCTTCATCGGGTATCACACTGTTAAGCGTTTGTGCCGGGAAGGCCTTGAAGTCATCGGCATCGACAACCTCAACGACTATTACAGTGTCGAGCTTAAGCGTGCACGGCTTAACGACCTTGCATCCTTGCCAGGCTTTCGTTTTCAGACTCTGGATATCGTCGACAAACCGGCACTGATGGCGTTGTTCAACGAACATCGTTTTACCGAGGTTGTGCACTTGGCGGCCCAGGCGGGTGTTCGCTATTCGCTGGACAACCCGGACGTCTACGCGCAATCGAACCTGGTGGGTTTTCTGAATGTGCTGGAAGCTTGCCGTCACTATCGTCCCGAGCACCTGATCTATGCATCAAGCAGCTCGGTGTACGGTACCAACAGCAAAATGCCGTTCAGTATTGAAGACGCTGTCGATCATCCCATTTCACTGTACGCGGCCAGCAAACGTGCTAATGAGTTGATGGCTCACAGCTACTGTCATTTGTATGGCCTGAGGGCCAGCGGCCTACGCTTTTTTACCGTTTACGGACCTTGGGGGCGCCCCGACATGGCGCTGTTCAAGTTCACCGAAGCGATCCTCAACGGTTTGCCGATTGATATCTATAATCACGGCCAGATGGCGCGCGACTTCACTTACATCGACGACATTGTCGAAAGTGTCGCCCGTTTGCGCCTTCGGCCGCCGATCCCGGACGGGGAGGGCGACGGCGTTAACCGGATTTTCAATATCGGGCGTGGCATGCCGGTAGCACTGCTGGAGTTCGTCGATTGTCTGGAGTCGACGCTGGGGATCAAAGCGCAACGCAACTTTCTACCACTGCAGCCTGGCGATGTGGTCAAGACTTGGGCTGACGTATCGGCATTGACCCAATGGGTCGACTTCCACCCTCAGGTGACGGTGGAAGCGGGTGTAGCGGAATTTGTGAAGTGGTATCGCCACTTTTATCAGAGATGAAATGTTCGCCCTTGATAATAAGAAACCAAGGATTAAAGGGGGGACCCTATGAGTCATGAAATTTTTGTATCTGTACTGATTCCTGCAAAAAATGAAGCAAACAACCTGAAGCCATTGATTGAAGAAGTGCGCACAGCCTTGGCCGACGAGGCGTACGAAATCATCGTCGTGGACGATGGCAGTACCGATGCCACCTTGCACGAATTGCGGCAGATCAAAAACAATGGCCTGAACACGCTGCGGATCCTGCGTCATGAGCGTTCGCTTGGGCAAAGCACCTCGCTTTACCATGCAGCGCTGGCTGCCAAGGGGCAGTGGCTGGCCACGCTCGATGGCGATGGCCAGAACGATCCTGCGGACATCCCCGGGATGTTGGCGCTGGTGCGCGGTGAACAAGGGCTGGCCGGCCTTCAGTTGGTGGCCGGGCACCGGGTCAACCGCCGCGACAACGCGAGCAAGCGCTGGGCCTCACGGTTTGCCAATGGATTGCGCAGCCGCATGCTCAAGGACCAGACACCGGACACCGGGTGTGGATTGAAGTTGATCGAGCGGGCGGCGTTTCTGCGCCTGCCGTACTTCGATCATATGCATCGGTACATTCCTGCACTGATCCAGCGCCATAACGGCCGAATGATCACTCACCCGGTCAACCACCGTCACCGCACAGCCGGGGTCTCCAAATACGGCAACCTGGACCGTGCCCTGGTGGGCATTCTCGACCTGATCGGCGTCTGGTGGCTGATCCGGCGCACGCGCCTGAACGCCACTGCGCAGGAAATCGAAGGATGAATCTCTCCCGTGAAACCCTGTGGCTGGTGGTCGGCTTCGCCGGCCAGATAGCCTTTACCGGTCGCTTCGTCTTGCAGTGGCTTTACAGCGAATACAAGAAACGCAGCGTGATTCCAGTGAGTTTCTGGTACCTGAGCATCGTCGGTAGCGCCCTGTTGCTCGCTTATGCCATTTACCGGGAGGACCCGGTATTCATTGCCGGTCAAGCCTTTGGCTCGATCGTTTATCTGCGCAATTTGCAGTTGATTGCTCGCAGCAAACACTTAAAGGACTGAGTCATGCGCAGAACGTTATCACCCCGGGTCGAATGCCTGGGTTTGATGGTACTCGCCCTGGTTTTGATCGGTGCCGGACTAGGACTGCGTCAGCCGCAGAATGTCGACGAGGAGCGATTCCTTGGTGTTGCGCTCGAGATGCTGCAGCACGGCTCGTGGCTGATTCCGCACCGTGCGGCAGAGATCTATGGCGACAAACCGCCGATTTTCATGTGGACGGTGGCGTTCTTCGCCTGGCTCACCGGGAAACCCTCCATCGCCCTGTACCTGCCGGGTCTTCTATCGGCCGTGACGGTCACCGCCGTGGTTTATGACCTTGGCCGCCGGATATGGCATCAACGTGCGGGCCGGATGGCGGCGCTCTTGTACCTGGCGACCTATCAGACCTACAGCATCCTGCAGACCGGTCAGATCGACAGCTTTTTGATTCTGTTCACCTCCGTGGGTATGTACGGTCTGGCGCGGCACCTGTTGCTCGGGCCCGCCTGGCGCTGGTTCTACCTGGGCTGCGCCGCCATGGGCATTGGTGTGATCACCAAAGGGGTTGGCTTCGTCCCGGCCCTGATGCTGATTCCGTATGCCTACGCGGTGCGCAAAGGTTGGCCCGGTGTGGTGGCCATGCCGGGCGAGGCGTGCAAGTGGCTGCTGGGACTGTTGGTCATGCTGGGCGCCATCGCGATCTGGTTACTGCCTTTGGCCTTGTCCATCGCGCTCAATGGCACTGCTGAAGAGATCGCCTATGCGCGAGAGATTCTGCTGCGCCAGACCGCGGGGCGCTATGCCGCCGCCTGGGACCATCGCGAGCCGTTCTGGTATTTCTTCGTTCACGTAATCCCGCAATATTGGCTGCCGCTGGTGCTGGTATTGCCGTGGCTGGTGCCCGCCTGGCGCCGGCAACTGCGCAAGCACGACGGCCGAGTGCTGGTGCTGCTGGGCTGGGTTGTGCTGGTGGTGCTGTTTTTCTGTATCAGCAGCGGCAAGCGCAAGTTGTACATCTACCCGGCGCTGCCCGGGCTGGTGCTGGTGGCTGCACCGCTGATTCCCTGGTTACTCAGACGCTGGTTCAGTCAGCGTCCGCGCGGTCGGCGGGTATTCCAGGCGCTGGTCGTGACCTGGTTTGCGCTTTGGATTGCCCGCGGTTTCATCGAACCGATCAAGGACGGTCCCAACCCTCACGAAGCGATCATGGCGCAAGCGGCGACCATGACCCACGGCGCCGACCTGGTGTTGGTCAATTGGCGCGAGGGCCATTGGCTGTTCGCGCGACAACCGATCGTGCACTTCGGGATGGTCGGCTCCACAGTCGAGCAGGCGGCACTGTGGTTGCGCGAACACCCTCAGGCGTATGCCTTGGTCCCCGACGAACTGTTGAGCCAGTGTTTCAATCCTCAGGCCGCGCGTGAGTTGGGCGAAACCTCCCGAGCGCAATGGTCGATCGTCGGCGCCGATGCCGATAACGGCCAATGCCATCCGGGACAACCCGTGAATGTCTATCGATTTACCTGGGATCGAGAAAAAGTATGAGCAAGGCAAGGAAGGCTGGAATTGTTCTGATCGCCGCGCTGGTCGGCGTTGGGGGGGGGTTCGTTCATTTTGGCTGGCCCGGGCAGTTGTACGCGCACTGGCATAACAGCTGGTATGGCAATCAGGCGCCAGACAAAAATATCTGGCTGCCAGACTACAAGGTCGCGGTCGAAGGCAAACCGATTCCGGGCATCACTGATATGTCCGGTCTCGCCTATGACCCTGATCACGACCGCATTCTGGGTATCACCAATGGTGTGCCTATGGAAATTCTGGCGCTGACCCGTGATGGCGATTTGATCGAACGCTACCCATTGATCGGTTTCGAGGACACCGAAGGCATCGCTTACATGGGTAAAGGGCGGGTGGTCATCGTTGATGAACGGCAGCAGCGGTTGCACATTTTTACCCTGCCGGAGACCGCTGGACCCATCCGTGCGGATCAAACCGAATCACTCGCTATTGAGATCAACCTCAGCGCGCATAACAAGGGGTTTGAAGGTGTGACCTATGACCCGGCCAATGACCGCATCTTCGCCATCAAGGAGCGTGATCCGCGGCAACTGTACTCAATCACCGGCATGCTCGGCTCCATTGGCAACCGAATGCAGATCCGTATCAAGGACTTGACGTCCTGGGTCGACCGCGGCGTTTTCAGCAAAGACCTTTCCGAGGGTTACTACGATCCTCGGACCGGCCACTTACTGTTGCTAAGCGAAGAGTCCAGCAACCTGACCGAACTGGACCAGCAGGGTAACTTCGTCAGTATTCTCTCCCTGCGCGCCTTGGCGGGTGACCTCAAGCGTACGCTGCCGCAAGCCGAAGGCATGACCATGGACAATAAAGGCGAGCTTTACATTGTGAGCGAGCCCAACCTGTTTTACCGGTTCACCCAAACGAAGGCCGGTCTGTCGGCGAGTGCAGAAAAACACTGATCAATTTGAGGTTTTCATGCCGGCGGGGGACACACTTGCGCAGCTCGTTCAGAGCTTGCGCTACGTTTCCCCTTGCGGATAAAAGACCCGCCGCAGGGGACCGTGCATGGCTATAATCGCCCCACGTTTCCCTCCTGTCACAACACGAGACTGCCATGACTATTTCTCTGTACGCCGCTTCCGTTCCGGTTTTCAAGCAAATGCTCAACGCCCTGAGCGACGTTTTGAACAAGGCCGAAGCCCACGCCACTGCCAAGAACATCGACCCGAATGCTTTCCTGCAAGCCCGTCTGTACCCGGACATGTTCCCGCTGGTCCGTCAGGTGCAGATCGCCGTTGATTTCGCCAAGGGCGTTTCCGCGCGTCTGGCCGAAGATGAACTGCCAAAGTACGACGACACCGAAACCACCTTCGCCGAGCTGCAAGCGCTGATCGCCAAAGTGCTGGCCTTCATCGGCGAGATCAAACCGGAACAGATCGACGGCAAGGAAGGCATCGAAATCATCACCCGTCAGGGCACGCCGAAAGAGAAGCGCTTTACCGGCCAGGCTTACCTGTTGAGCTACGGTCTGCCGCAATTCTTCTTCCACGTCACCACCACCTACGCACTGCTGCGTCACAACGGTGTGGAAGTGGGCAAGCGCGATTACATGGGCGCGTTCTAAACCTCCCGACGTAAAAAAGCCCGCCAAGGTTCGCGCCTTGGCGGGCTTTTTGTTGGCTCTCTGGAGGAGCTGGGGGGCGCCTAGCCCTTGCCGGCGATGGCGATCTCAAGTACGCCATCGCCGGCAAGCCGTGCTCCTACAAGTACATTGTTACGCCAACCGTTGGGCTTTCTCGTCTTCACCCAGGCACGCCGCCGCGGTGAACAGCACGTCGGTGGAGGAGTTCAGCGCGGTTTCCGCCGAGTCCTGCAGCACGCCGATGATGAACCCGACGGCCACCACCTGCATGGCGATTTCACTGGGGATGCCAAACAGGCTGCACGCCAGTGGAATCAACAGCAACGAGCCGCCCGCCACGCCCGAAGCGCCACAGGCACAGATCGCCGCGACGATGCTCAGCAGGATGGCGGTCGGAATGTCCACGGCGATGCCCAACGTATGCACGGCCGCCAGGGTCAGTACGGTAATGGTGATCGCCGCGCCCGCCATGTTGATGGTCGCGCCCAGCGGGATCGAGACCGAGTAGGTGTCTTCGTGCAGGCCCAGGCGCTTGCTCAATTCGAGATTGACCGGAATGTTCGCCGCCGAGCTGCGCGTAAAAAACGCAGTGATGCCGCTTTCGCGCAAGCACGTGATCACCAGTGGATACGGGTTGCGACGCAGCTTCCAGAACACGATGACCGGGTTCATCACCAGCGCCACAAACAGCATGCAGCCCAGCAGCACCGCCAGCAGATGCACATAGCCGATCAAGGCACCGAAACCGGAGGTGGCGAGGGTCGAAGCCACCAGGCCGAAAATGCCCAGCGGCGCAAAACGAATCACCAAACGCACGATCAGGGTCACGCCGTTGGACAAGTCGCCGAGCACTTCGCGAGTGGTGTCACCGGCATGGCGAATGGCAACGCCCATGCCAATCGCCCACGCCAGAATGCCGATGAAGTTGGCATTCATTAATGCGCTGACCGGGTTGTCGACCACGCTCAACAGCAGACTTTGCAGCACTTCACTGATACCGCCTGGCGCGGTGACAGCAACGTCGTGAGTGGCCAACACCAGGCTCGACGGGAACAGCGTACTGGCGACAACGGCCACCACCGCCGCCGCAAACGTTCCCAGCAGATACAGAAACAGAATCGGCCGGATGTGGGTTTCCTGGCCGTGCTTGTGGTTGGCAATGGAGGCCATGACCAGCACAAACACCAGAATCGGCGCGACAGCTTTAAGCGCCGATACGAAGACTTTGCCGATGAATGCGGTGGACTTCGCCACCTCGGGCGCGAACAGGGCCAGGGCAATCCCGGCGATCAGGCCGATGATGATTTGTGTGACCAGGCTCAAGCGTTTCAGGCGTAACCATAGCGAAGGGGATGAAGCGGTCATAAAACGGCATCTCTGATTTTTTTAGGTGCGGGGGTATCGCGACATCAATGCCAATCAATGGCCGATGAACAGGGTGTACGTATCGCAGGGCGCGGACTTTATCACAGCGTGGTCTTTATCCTTCAGACCTGTGACGATCTGCCGCCCGCGTGGTCAACAAGATCGGCAGGTTCGTGCAACCCTGATCGGAAACACTCTGTTAAGATTCGCCATCCTCATTTTCAAGTCATGCCAGTGGGCCTTCGGGCTATCGCTGGTGTTGTCGTTTTCTGGAGTTCTGCATGCTGTTGCCCATCCTTCTGTTGTCCGCTGCCGGTTTCACGGTGCTGACCACGGAATTCATCATCGTCGGCCTGTTGCCGGCGATCGCCCGAGACCTTGAAGTCAGCATCCCCCAGGCGGGTTTGCTGGTGACCTTGTTCGCCTTCACGGTCGCTGCATTCGGGCCGTTCCTGACCGCGTATTTCGCAAGGTTCGAGCGCCGCAAATTGTTCATCTCGGTGCTGATCATGTTCGGTCTGGCCAACACCCTTGCGGCGTTTGCGCCGAATATCTGGGTGATGTCCGTCGCCCGGTTGATCCCCGCGTTGGGGCTGCCGGTGTTCTGGGCGCTGGCCAGTGAAACCGCGGTGGACATCGTCGGCCCGGACTACGCCGGTCGCGCCATCGCCAAGATCGGTTTCGGAATTGTCTGCGCCACCGTGTTCGGCATTCCGGTGGGCACATTGATCTCCGATGCGTTCGGCTGGCGCAGTGCCTTCGGCATTCTCGCGGTAATTGCGTTTGCCAAGGCGTTGCTGCTGTTTATCTACCTGCCGAAAACCAATCTGCATCAGCATCAAGTCAGTTTCCGCTCGCAGTTCAAGATCCTGCGCAGCCCACTGATGGTGGGGCATGTGCTGCTGTCGGTCCTGGTGTTTAGCGGCATGTTCACCGCCTACACCTACCTGGCGGACATTCTTGAGCGCCTGGCCGGTTTCAACGGCACAGTGGTCGGCTGGTGCCTGATGGGCTTCGGCGCGGTCGGCTTGATCGGCAACTCACTGGGCGGCCGCGCGGTGGATCGTCATCCGTTGATGGCTTCGATGATGTTCTGCGCGTTCATGATCGCCGGCCTGGTGGCGTTGGTGCCGAATATTCATTCGCCGCTGGGTCTGGCAGCGGCAATGGGGATCTGGGGCGTGACTCAGGCGGCGTTGTTCCTGGTCAGCCACGTGCGATTGATGAAGGCTGCACCCGAAGCGCCGGCGTTCGCGGCATCGCTGAACATTGCCGGGGCTAACCTCGGGATCGGCCTGGGCGCGATGATCGGCGGCAGGGTCATCGACGGTGTGGGCCTGCAAGGTCTTGGTTTCGCGGCGGCCGCTTTTATCCTCGCCTCGATCCTCCTGGCCATCGCACTGATGACCTTCAAGCCCCGCGAAGTCTGCGCCTGACACCTCACATCCCGGTGAACAGCTCGCGTCGGGCACCTTCGGTAATGGCGACAATGCCGGGGTGCTTGACCTTGCGTTCCACCGAAATGGCGTAGAACGACTCGGTCACCGCGTCGGTCTGGCCAATCAGTTCCACGCCGTATTGGCGTATCACTTCATCGGCAATCACGCTCGGGCCGATGAATATCCCGCTGCCGGATTGGCCGAAAGCCTGCATCAAGGCGCTGTCGTCGAACTCGCCGACGATGCGCGGCTGTATCTGCTGCTCGGCAAACCAGCGCTGCAAGCGACTGCGCACCACGGTCTCCGGCCCTGGAATCAGCAGCGGTGCGCCGTGCAGGCTGCGGGGGAAATCCTGACCGTATTGCGCCGCCAGTTCAGCCGTGGCGAAGAAGCTGATCCCGCATTCCCCGAGTTTCTGGCTGTAGCCCTTGATGTCCAGGTGCGAGGGCATCGGGCTGTCGGAGATCACCAGGTCGAGCCGCTGGATCGCCAGGTCGGCGAGCAGGCGTTCGAGTTTGTCTTCGCGACAGGTGATACGCAGCGGCTCGCTCAATTCCATGGTCGGCGCGATCAGGCGATAGACGATGGATTTGGGCACCACATCGGCCACGCCAACCCGAAACAGAATCTGCTGTTCGTTGGGCTGAGCTCGCAGCATCAGCTCCAGTTCGCCACCCAGCTGAAACATTTGCTCGGCGTAGGGCAGGGTCTGACGGCCGGCTTCGGTGAGTTCCAGCTGCCGGCCAACTCGGCGAAACAGCTCGATGCCATAGGTTTGTTCGAGCAGGGAAATCTGCCCGCTGATGGTCTGCGGCGTCAGGTTCAGCTGCTCGCAGGCGCGCACAATGCTGCCGGTCTTGGCCACCACCCAGAAGTAATGCAGCTGTCGATAGTTGAGCATGGCGACCTACAGTTCGTTAAAACCGAAGTATAACCGCTAAAAATACGAATTTTCCTGAAGTGTTTGCCTCCCTAGAATGCCCCGCTATCGACGGGTGGCCTTTTCGCTCTGTCTGTTTTATCGAGGAAAGCATCATGAAGCTTAAAACCACGGCACTGCTGATCACGTCTTTGCTGGTATTGGCCGGTTGTGACCAGGCCGAAAAAAGCGCTCAGCAACTGATGGGCAAGGCTGCCGAAACCGCCAAACAAGCGATCGACGACACCCACAAGGCCGCAGAGCAGGCAATCAGTGATGCCACTGGCGGGCTGATCAGCAAGAAAGAACAACCGGGCAAGGAAACGGATAAAACCGAATCTTCGTCCCAGGAAATCTAAACCGTCTTAAACGAGTCAGGACTGACCCATGGAATACCTTTTAGAACTTGCTGCAAGCCCCACCGCCTGGGTCGCCCTGGCGACGTTGATCGTCATGGAAATCGTGCTCGGCATCGATAACCTGATCTTCATTTCGATCCTGACCAACAAACTGCCCGAGCAGCACCGGCAGAAGGCGCGGCGCATTGGTATCGGCATGGCGCTGATCCTGCGACTGGCGCTGCTGAGCACCATCGCGTTCATCGTCCAGTTGACTGAGCCTGTGATCGATATCTTCGGCCAGACGTTCTCCTGGAAGGACATGATTCTGATCGCCGGCGGCCTGTTCCTGTTGTGGAAGGCGACCACCGAGATTCATCACAGCATGGACCCGGCGCCGGAAGATCCAACGTCGGCCACCTCGACCGTGACCCTGGGCTTTGCCGCCGCGATCGGTCAGATCCTGCTGCTGGACATGGTGTTCTCCATCGACAGCATCATTACCGCTGTCGGCATGACCGAGCATTTGCCGATCATGATCGTCGCGGTGGTGGTGTCGGTACTGGTGATGTTGCTGGCGGCTGATCCCCTTGCCAAGTTCATCAACGACAACCCGACGGTGGTGATGCTGGCGCTGGGCTTCCTGATCATGATCGGCATGACGCTGATCGCCGAAGGCTTCGGCGCCCATGTACCGAAAGGCTACGTGTATGCGGCCATGGCGTTCTCGGCGACGATCGAGGGTTTGAACATGATGTCGCGACGGGCGAAACAGAAGCGAATAGCCGCCGAAGCTTAACTGGCGCTAAACGAAACGGCCGCCTGCGCTCGAAAGAGCCCAGGCGGCCGTTTTTGTCTGGAGACCCAAGGGGTGTCGGTCAGTGCGCGGTAACGTGCTGTTCTGCGGTTTTATCGGGTTTCGCCACTGGCGTCGACTGAGCCGGATGATGGTGCCGGCGGGTAATGCGCAGGACCCCCCATAACATGGCGGCGGCAACGGCCAGCCAGCCAGAAATCAACATCACAATGGTCATTGTCAGGCTCATCAGTGCCTCCTCTTCGCCCTGCTGCGGGCACACACTCTTTGCAAATGACAGTCTAGTCGCTGCTGTGTTTCAGGCTATTGACCAAAGGTGGGCTGTCACCAATCAGTTCGCTCTATCGAATCCCGTCATCTGCCGGTTAAGGCTATACCGTTGCCGCGCGGCGTCCTATGATCGACGGCCAAGCCGGGAGCGCGAATACCTGGCGTCCAAATCAAGAGAGTAATAATGGTGCGGGTATTTTCTCGAGTTCGATCTTTAGTGCTTGTCGTTGGCTGCGTAGCAGGTCTGGCTGGCTGCGCGGGGAGTGTGGCACCTGAAATCAAGCGCCTGCCGGAGCGAGTCGAGCTCAGTGGTACGTTCTACCGTGGCGTGGCGAATCAGAGTGGGCCGCAAGTGCTGGCCAGCATGTTGTCCCAGCAAGGCATTGTGATTACGCCAGGCTTGCTCGAAAAACCGTTGCATTTGCCGGGTGCCGAAGCCCAGTTGCAGCAGAACATGCAAAACCTCGCTCGCGAGTACGGCATGGTCGTCTATCCCCTCGACAACAATCTGCCTGCCCTGTTGACCCAGGTTGCGGCCGGTTACCCGGTGATGGTGCGTTTCACGGAAGGCTCGGCGTTCTGGGCTGAACCGCGTTACGCCATTCTTGCCGGGTACAACCGCCAGAAGCAGACCGTGCTGCTGCGCTCGGGCATGAATCATCGGGAGTTGATGGGCTTCGGTTCGTTTGAATCGGCGCTCAAGGATGCCGGTGGCTGGGCCGTGCTGATTCAGAAGCCGAATCAACTGCCGGCCAATGTCGATCAACAGCGATGGCTCAAGGCCGCGAGCGACCTTGCCCAGGCAGGTCAGGAGCAGGCAGCCGCCACGGCGAAGAAAGCGCTGAACGCGCAATAAGTCCGTTCGTCATTTATCGGGCACCCTTGCACTTTGCCGACCTCTAATGGAGAAGGGCCTGGTTTTTCCGGGCCGGACTCAAAGGAGGCGCCCATGGCACATTCCACTACCCCTGTCGGCCCACATTCGTCTGAGCATTCTTCGGGTGATGAATTGGGCTTCGATCCCGATTCGCCAGACCTCGCCGATCCTCAGGTCGACCCCATCGGACCTGCCAAGGCGCCCAGGGATGTGAAGCCGGGCGACAATACCAAGGCTCCCGCGAAGCCTTACGATCCACTTGCCAATCTGAAACCCTGAGCCTGAGTGAGGTGCGTATGTCTACCGATTCGAGTTTTGACGACAAACGTCCGGACAGCGTTCCAACCACGCCACAAGAGAGCGTTGACCCTGTGATGGACCCGAACGATCCGTTAAGGGATCCCTTGGCGCGTCCGATGGTAGTGCCAACGGAACATCCCCACCGCACGAGAGATCCGAGTGCCGGGGACGGCATTCCGGATGACGACCAGATGCCGCTGCCCAATGACTGACGCCGGACGAAAAAAGCCCCGAATAATCGGGGCTTTCTTTTGCTTGTCGTTTACTTATTTTGACGCTTCAACCACGCCACTCTGACGATGCTTGAGATTCTTGTCGGACTTGTACTGCAAGGCTACAGACGGCACGTTCGTGCCCCTGCCGGTTTCAACCCAGCTGCGAATACGGCTGGCATCGGCAAAATGCGTGTACTTGCCAAAGGCGTCGAGGATCACCAGCGCAACCGGGCGATTGCCCATGCTGGTGACCAGGACCAGGCAGTGACCTGCCTCGTTGGTGAAGCCGGTTTTCGTCAGCTTGATGTCCCAGTTCGGCTTGTTGACCAAATGGTCGGTGTTACGGAAACCCAGGCTGTAGTTGGGTTTGCGGAACGAGACGGTTTTTTCCTTGGTCGTACTCAGCTCAGTCAACAGTGGGTACTTGTGCGCAGCGATCAGCAGTTTGCTCAGGTCGCGGGCCGTGGACACGTTGCGAGGGGAGAGGCCGGTGGGTTCGACAAAGTGCGTGCTGGTCATGCCCAGTGCTTTCGCTTTGGCATTCATTGCGGCAATGAACGCGACGTAGCCACCCGGATAATGATGGGCCAGGCTCGCGGCAGCGCGGTTTTCCGAGGACATCAGGGCAATCAGCAGCATTTCCCTGCGCGGCATTTCGCTGTTGAGTTTGACCCGGGAAAACACACCTTTCATTTCCGGGGTGTCACTGATGTTGATGTTGATGAATTCGTCCATGTTCTGTCTGGCTTCAACCACGACCAGGCCGGTCATCAGTTTGCTGACGGACGCGATTGGCACCACCACGTCAGGATTGCTGGCATAGATGACTTTATTGGTCTGCAGATCCATCAGCAATGCGCTGCCGGAGGCGATCTTCAGTGATGACGTATCTCGCGGTGCCGAAGTGGTGTCGGCAGCGTGGGCTATTGGCGTGGTGAAAGTCCCTGTAAATGCAAAAAATAGGCTCAGGATGGAAAGACGGATTTTCACGCTGGCAGACTCGTTAGGTGTGGATAAGCCGTTTTGTAACGGGTTGTTTCTTTAAAAACGACGCATTTTAGGAGTATGAGCTACGAAAGCGCTAGCTGCCTGTATGGCGAGTGCTTTATATGAAAAAAATGAGGTGAAGGTGTGGGAGGGAGATACTTATGCCAGGTTTAGTCTCAGGCAATGTGGGTGCCTGAGAGATTGTGGGTGGGTTTTGTGTTCAGCGCCCTTTGGTCTGATTCCGCTTGGGCACAAGCATTCCGACCTCCTGCTGATAGCGCTGGTATACCTCTCCAAGTGAATCGACCAGGTCTTTTTCTTCCAGATGCACGCCGATCAGGATGTAACTGGTACTGAGTATCGCAAACAGAAGATGCCCGGCGGTCATTTCGGGCGTCGCCCAGAATGCAATCAGGAAGCCTGCGTACAAGGGATGGCGGACAAGTTTGTAGAGCCATGGCGATTTGAAGGTGGGCTTTTCGGGGATCCGCTTGCGCCAGGCATCAAGCGCTTGCTTCACACCGAATAGCTCAAAGTGGCTGATCAGGAAGGTTGCCAATAGCGCGATGCCCCACCCTAGCCAGAACAGTGAGATGAGCAGCCCTTTGCCCCACGGCGATTCGGCGTTCCAGATGGGCGTTGCGATAGGCTGCCAAAGCACAAACAACAAGGTGAGCACCAGGCAACTGGAGAGTACGTAGGTAGCGCGCTCGAGCGTGGCGGGAATGAACCTCATCCACCATCGCTTGAAGTTTTTTCGCGCCATGCCACTGTGTTGTACGGCGAACAACGTTATCAGAATGGCATCAACCAGCACCGCCAGAGGCCATGTGATGCCGGGTCCTGAATTGATATCTTTGGGGACTCCGATACCTGCGAGAAATCCGATCAGATAGAGAACGGTCAGCAGGAAAAACAGGTAGCAGCAGAGGCTGTAAAGCAAGCCAGCCAGTTTTCCAGAGAAAACGAAAAAACGATGTCCAGTCAGGTTAGGAGGTTTCATGCGTGATGCCTTCCAGGCTTTGCGCGTACTTCCCGATTCGCGTCTACGGTTTATGAGGATGTTTCGAGTATCAGTCTAGGACGGTATGGGCTGTTCGCTGCTTCTCTGACCTGCAGTCTTTAAGAGGGCATTACTTGAGCTGCGTCTGAAAACAGGAAACCCCGCCAATGGCGGGGTTTCTGGTGTGTTCGACGTCGCCGGTGGAATCAGCTGTGCAGTGTCTCTGCTGCGTACAATGTATTTTCCAGCAGGCAAGCGCGAGTCATCGGGCCAACGCCGCCCGGGACTGGAGTGATCCAGCCGGCGCGGGGCAGGGCGGTGTCGTAGATCACGTCACCGACCAGTTTGCCGTCTTCCTGGCGATTGATGCCAACGTCGATCACGATCGCGCCTTCCTTGATCCACTCGCCTTTGACGAGGCCCGGCTTGCCGGCAGCGACGACAACCAGATCGGCGCGACCGACGTGGCCTGCCAGATCCTTGGTGAAGCGGTGGGTGACGGTCACGGTGCAGCCGGCCAGCAGCAATTCCATTGCCATCGGGCGGCCAACAATGTTGGAGGCCCCGACAACCACTGCGTCCATCCCGTAGAGATCGACACCGGTGCTTTCCAGCAACGTCATGATGCCTTTAGGGGTGCACGGGCGCAGCAGCGGAATACGCTGGGCGAGGCGACCGACGTTATAAGGGTGGAAACCGTCGACGTCCTTGTCTGGACGAATGCGCTCCAGCAATTTGGAAGCGTCCAGGTGTTCAGGTAAAGGAAGCTGAAGCAGAACGCCGTCAATTGCCGGGTCGTCGTTCAGGCGATCGATCAGATCGGTCAGTGCTTCTTGAGTGGTTTCGGAAGGCAGGTCGTAGGCTTGGGAAATGAAGCCGACCTCTTCACAGTCTTTACGCTTGTGCGAGACATAAACCTGAGAGGCGGGATCGCTGCCGACCAGGATCACCGCGAGGCCGGGCGTGCGCAGACCTTGCTGGCGACGCTCGTTGACGCGTTTGGCGATCTGCTGGCGCAGGCTGGCGGCGATCGATTTGCCGTCGATTAGTTGTGCAGTCATTGCGCGTGATTAACCATCGAGAGGGGAAAAAAAGAGAACGCATTCTCGCATGTCATGAGGTGAGGGCAAAGGCGCTTGGTCTGCAAATTCCCCTAACCCCTTTAATTAAATGAATTTTTTTTAAAAAAGAGTTGACGACCTTCAGGGTCACCTATAACATTCGTCGCACTTGTCGGGCACAGCCTAGCACTGGTTAAGAAGGTCGAGCAGAGTTGATGTTTAATTCGGTGAGACTGAAAGCACTTAGTTTGTAATCGTCCAAGAATACAGATTAACAAGGCGCCCGTAGCTCAGCTGGATAGAGCATCCGCCTTCTAAGCGGATGGTCGCAGGTTCGAGTCCTGCCGGGTGCGCCATTAGGCAGCTTTGGCACAAGTAACGCAACATGGCAATATGGTGGGCGTAGCTCAGTTGGTAGAGCACGGGATTGTGACTCCCGTTGTCGAGGGTTCGATCCCCTTCGTCCACCCCATATTTAGAAAGGCGCCAGATTAACAGTCTGGCGCCTTTGCTTTAAAAGCTTGATGCGGATGTGGTGGAATTGGTAGACACACTGGATTTAGGTTCCAGCGCCGCAAGGTGTGAGAGTTCGAGTCTCTCCGTCCGCACCATTACAAACAGCTATTTAATAGCAGAAAACGGCGCAGCACCTGAAAAGGGCTGCGCCGTTTTTGTTTTAGAAGTCTGAATTTTCAAAGCGGCCGCAGGTTCTGGGTCGAGAGGGTGGCTCGGATCGTCGGATTTATGTTTCTCGATGATGCTGATTCGCCCGTTGGTCCCCTTGTGGGGTCGACTGTCAGGGATGGATTGCCGATGCCTTCTATATATAGAAGGATTGGTGCAGAGCCCTGGCATGATTGGCTGTATTTGCTAACAGGGCGAGGCACAACCGTTTGTCCCCGCCTATAAATTGCCTGCTGCTTTTTTACCCGTTTTCAGTAGGGTGACTTCTTGAGTTTGACCCACTAGAATGCATGCCCTTGATTCTGGGGTCGGAAACGGCCGGCTAACGTCTGTGCAACGAGGAATATCCATGCAAGTTTCTGTTG
>Ga0255334_1000068_pt1 | contig 119668 bp, 101 predicted proteins | sample EtOH5_35cm_T3_12_FD_202080 | JGI IMG/M metagenome (GOLD analysis project Ga0255334, IMG submission 202080) | Sandy soil microbial communities from University of British Columbia, Vancouver, Canada - EtOH5_35cm_T3_129 | ecosystem: Engineered > Artificial ecosystem > Sand microcosm >...
TCAAATCGTTTTTTTCAAAACTTTCCGACAAACCCGCCAACCAACCCGGAGGTCCTCGGCAGAGCCGGCAGCTTCTAAAGAAACCACCAAATCCAGTCAAGCTATTTCTCGAAGAAAACTTCGAAGCCTTACCGGCCGAAATACTCAAAAGCCCCGAAGAACTCCTTAGCATTTCTTGGAGGGCGGCTTCTAACGAAGCAGAACTCCTAGGTCAACCACCCTTTTTACTTTTGTTTTCTTGGAGGCCAGAGCCACTTCAGAGCGCAAAAGCTGACCGAGGCGCGCCGCATGGGAGCGCCGTAAGTCAGAAGAGATTCGATTGAGGCTGCGGAACTTAACGATCCGCTTTCAGAAACGCAAGCCCGAAAGGCCAAGGTTTCGTCCGGCGGGCCGCGGCCCCGAAGCGAGGGGCGGCTTCTAGAGCCCCCTTCCCGGCCCCGCAAGCACGGAATCGCGGATTCATCCCCAGACGCGCCCATTCCCTGTGCATGAACGACGTCATCCAGGCTTGCGCGCCGGCCAAGCCTCGCTCAGAAGGCTGAGCACTCTTATAGAGCGCGCCCGCACGGACACGCCCGCCACGCTTCCCATGTAAAAGGTCACCGGCGTCCATGTTGTCCCAGAAGGCCCGCTACGCCCTGCGCGCGATGATCGAACTGGCCCGCGCGAACACCCAGGTGACCGCCGGCGAACTGGCCGATCGCGCCGACGCCCCGCGTAAGTTCCTGGAAGCCATTCTCCTGTCGCTCGCGCGCGAGGGCCTGGTGATCAGCCGACGCGGCAAGTTCGGCGGCTATGTGCTGGGTCGTCCGGCCGAGGAAATCAGCTTCGCGGAGATCATCCGCCTGGTCGACGGCCCCCTGGCCCTGACCCCTTGCGTCAGCCGCACCGCCTTCCGCCGTTGCGAGGACTGCCGGGATCTCGCGACCTGCGCGCTGCGCGAAGCCTTGCTGCGGGCCCGCGACGCCACGGCCGCGGTGCTCGAAGGCTACAGTGTCGCCGACGCCGCCCAGGGCGCGGGGGCCGAACTGATCGAGGGCTGATCCCCCTCTCTATATAGAGGCTCGATATACAGAGGCTCGGAGCCGCGGATCCTGCCGCGCGCCGGCGGCCGGATCCGCGCCCTGTAGCGAGCACGGCCCGTTAGAGTCGCGCGCCGTATCAACCCGCGGCGATATAGGCCTTCAGACCCTCGGCCTCGGCCTGGGCCTCGTTGATCTTGTACTTCACCAGGTCGCCGATCGAGACGATCCCGGCCAGACGCCCGCCCTTGACCACCGGCAGGTGGCGGATGCGGCGGTCGGTCATGCGCTCGAGCAGGGCGTCGATCGTCTCGTCCGGCTGGGCGAACACCACGCTGGTGCTCATGCAGGCGCTGATCGGCTTGGTCAGCGCGCTGGCGCCTTCCTTGGCGATGGCCCGGACGATGTCGCGTTCGGAGAGGATTCCGATCACCGCCTCCTCGCCGTCGACCACCACCATGGCCCCGACACGTCTTGTATGAAGCAAGGCGGCCGCCGCGCCGATGGTCTCCTGTGGGGAGGCCGTGAACACGAGATCACCCTTGTCTTTCAGGATCTGAGAAACCAGCACCGCGCTTCTCCCTTATGGTTCTTAGGGAACAAGGGTCTCGCAAAGAGACCGTGCAATCAATCAGTTTCGGGCGTTCGTGGCTTAACGCCGGCCCAGCGTGCGAACGGACCGATCAACAGCACGCCGACGACGAAGCCCACGAGGTGCGCCTCCCAGGCCACCGCGCCGCTCCCCATGGTCAGCAGGCCGCCCGCCACGGCCATCACCAGATTGACGATCAGCCAGCCCAGACCCAGCGAGATGACGCGGGGACCCAGGACCGGTCCGACGCGTCCCTCATAGTCCATGGTCCGGGCGGCCGCGCCCATCAGGGCCGAGACGGCCCCCGACGCGCCGATCACCGCATTGGCGCTGTCCGGATGGATGGCCGCGTAGCCGACGCCCGAGAGCGCGCCGCTGACCAGATAGAAGAGGCAGAAGATTCCCCCTCCCCTGCCGTTTAGTCCCAGCAGCCGGGCCACGGGAGCGCCAAAGGCCAGGGCGAAGGCGCTATTCATCAGGGCGTGAACCCAGCCGCCGTGCACGAACATCATGGTCACGGGCCCCGTCCAGACGCCGTTCCAGAAGTCCCGCGGGACCAGGGCCAAGGACTCGACGGTCGCGTCGCTGGCGCGCGACAACAGGATGTGCGGGACCAGGATCGAAGCCGCCGCCAGCAGGGCGGGCCAGGGCGCGTTGAAGATCGGCTCGGAACGCTGCTCGCTCATGACATCTATCTAGGGCGTCTCGCGACGATTCGAACCACCACCCATCGTCCCGGCGCGCGCTTAACCATTTTTTCTCGACCTAGGGCCTACACGTCGATCTGTACCTTTTTGGCACGGGTGTTGCTTGCCGCGCCGTGTCGACAGTTCGCGGAGCCTTTCATGGCCTGGCATCGGAAAAAGAACATGAGCGTCGCGACGGCCACCGCCGTCGTCTTCACGCTGTGCATCCCCACGCTAGGTTTCGGCGGCGTCGCCGCGGCGCAGTCGATGTCGACCAACTCGGCCTCGTTCAACGCCGGCTATGGCCGCAGCTCGGGCCAGGAAAACCGCATGGTCGAGTATTCGACCCGCGACGCCAACGGCAACCGGGTAATCGTCGACGGCGTCATGCTGACCGGCTCGGACCAGAGCGTGTTCTCATCGAGCCGCTCGTCCGGCTCGCTGGACGCCTATTCGGGCGTCGGCGGCGTGGGCGGTTATGCCGGCTCGACCGCGATCGGCAACAACCTGACGGTCATCACCCAGGGCAACAACAACACGGTCATCGTCAATTCCAGTCAGGTGAACAACGGCAACGTCACCGCGGGCTCGAATGTGGTGAAGGCGGGAACTCCGCAATGAGCTTCAAACGCACGGGTCTCGTCCTGGCCCTGATGGGCGCGACGGCCCTGGCCGGCTGCGGCGGCGTGCCCGTGGCCTCGACGGCCGGCAACTACGCCAAGCCGATCGGCAGCGCGCCGGTCACGGCCAACCCGACCGACTATTCGGCCGCGCTGGTCTGCCTGAACCAGTACGCCCGCGCCAATCACGTGGCCGCTCCGCGCATCGCGATCGGCCGCATCGCCGACTACACCGGCAAGGAAGAGTCCGACGGCTCGGGCCGCAAGGTGACGCAGGGCGCTTCGCTGATGGCCTTCTCGGCCTTCGCCAAGGCCGGCATGCCCATGGTCGAACGCTTCGACACCTCGGTGTCGGAGTTCGAGCTGAAATACGCCAACAACAAGCTGATCTCGGACCGTCCCAATCCCGCGCCCGACGCGCCGGCGGACTATCGCAAGATCATCGCCGGCCAGGTGCCCGGCTCCGACTTCTACGTGGTCGGCGGCATCACCGAACTGAACTACAACATCCGCTCGGCCGGCGTGGACGCCTATGTCGGCGACAAGGACACCGACGGGCTGAAGGGCAACTTCCGCCGCCGCGTCTTCGTCATGAATATCGCGCTGGACCTGCGGATGGTGAACACCCGCACGCTGGAGGTGGTGGACGTCATCTCGTACCAGAAGCAGGTGGTCGGCCGCGAGATCAGCGCCGGCATCTTCGACTTCCTGAACGGCAACATCTTCGACATCTCGGCCGGTCGCGGGGCGCTGGAGCCCATGCAGCTGGCGGTGCGCGCCCTGATCGAGCGCGCCACCGTCGAGATGAGCGCCAATCTCTACGGCATGCCCGGCCCGCAAAGCTGTCTGCGCTACGACCCGTTCGGCGACGCCACGGTCGGGCAGACCGGCGCCTTCACTCCGGCCTATGACAACCTGGGAACGAACAATGCGCAAACCCGCGATGACCCGTCTCGCTGGAACGCTAAGCGTGATCCCGATATTCGCGATTCTAAGCGCGGTCGTTACTAGCCAACCCGCCCACGCCCAGGCGACCTCGCCGAGCCCGGTTCTCAACAACCAGATCAATCTCGGCGAGCTGTTCTCGGAGCAGACGCTGAACGTCCAGACGGTGTCCGACGGCGTCACCGCCAGCACGACGGCCCAGGCCAACGGCGTCTCGATCGGCGTGACCAACGCCGACGCCTCGGCCGACTCGACCCAGGAAAACCAGGGCAAGGTCTACGCCCATGGCGTGGTGGATGTCGGCGCCGACGCCGGCGCGGTCTCGGCTGTGCGCACCACGGCGGTCGGCAATTCCGGCGCCCTCTCCGCGTCCAACGGCACGGTCTCGGCCCGCGTCGTCCAGGTCAATTCCAACGCGGTCACCGCGCGCGGCCAGGTCGAGGCGGCCGATGCCTCGGCCAAGGACCTGACCGTCTCGACCCTGGCCATGGGCAACAGCCAGGGCGTCAATCTGGACAACGGCTCGGCCGGGGTGCGGATCAGCCAGTCGACAACGGCCAATGTGCTGGCCGACGGCGGCGCGATGGTCGGCTACGTCTCGGGGAGCAGCGCGGTCACCGCGACCACCGCCGGCAACAACATCAATGTCAGCGGCGGCAATCAGTCGGCCGTGCGCGCCATCACCGACCAGGCCAATACGGCCGACGTCACCCAGGCCAGCAAGTTCACCGCCTACGGCAACAGCTACCTGTCGGCGACGGTGGCCACGGCCACCGGCAACAACCTGGCGGTCCAGAACGAGGGCCCTCTGGCGGACGTCACGTCCAATCAATGGAACACCTCGTACGTGCGCGGCCAGGCGCAGGGGACCTCGTATCTGTTCGGGGCGGCTCAGACGAGCGCCTACGCCGCCGGCAATTCCTCGCAGGTCAACAATGTCGGCGCGGACCTTACCCTGGACAACCTGCAGACCAACACCGGCGGCGGCGTCGAGGCGATCGCCAGCTTCGAGGGCCAGGACGGCTACGATACGGTGACCAGCGCCACGGCGATGGGCAATGCGGTGACCGGCTACGCCTGCTCGAAGTGCAACGGTCGCATGACGGTGACCAACAACCAGACCAACAGCGCCGACATCGGCGCCAGTTCCAGCACCACGATCAATTCCGGCCGCCAGGTGACGGGCGTCTCGACCGCCATCGGCAACAACGCCAGCTTCAACGTGACCTCGCCAGGATACTAGGTCGAGCGTCTTGAGCGGGGCGTTTGCGCCCCGCCCAGCGACAGGCCTTACGGCTTCGCGGCGCGATGCAGCCTGTGCATGTCGTCGCGCCGCATGCCGCCGATCGTCGCGGCGACGCTGGCGGCGAAGGCGCTGGTGAGGGCGCCGATCCCCAGGAACAGCGAGATCTGCGCGCCGATCTGCCCGGCCCGGATCACTTCAACCGGCGAAAGTTCGCCGACCGGCGCGACCGGGGCCTGAGCCGTCAACGCGCCCAGCACGAGGAGCCCGACGATACTGGCCGCCCAGGCCAGCAGACCGTGGGCCGTGTCGCGGAAATAGGTCTCGTGATCATGGACGTGCAGCCACTTGGTGCGCAGACGCCCGGTCAGATAGCCGCCCATCATGCTCGCCGCGACCTGGCAGGCGACAAACACCGCGCCGATCGCCGGGGTGAAATCTCGCGCCTCCAGGCCCGCGGGCCAACGCGGCGACATCTTCAGCCCGAGGCCCGCGCCCAGCGAGACCAGAACGAAGAGCAGCGCGATCGTCGCCGCGGCGCCGGCCAAGATCGCATCCCAGCTGACGGCCGACTGGTGCTCGTCGGCGATATCGGCTGTCGAAAGTTCGGCTCCGTAAGCCATGGCGGCAATCCTCCGGCTCAGAAGTGATGGGTGCAGAAGGCCAGGAGGAGAATGATGGGGAGCGGAACCCCTAGCAGCATCAGAAGGATCGATCGCATCGCGCAAAGCCCCTTGCTCGGAATGATAGGGCGCTTCACGTCCATAGCCGCGCCTTGCTCGATGAACGACGCTGCCGAGCCGAGGGTTCCGGCGCGCATCGCGGCGCGTCCGAGGGCCAATGTCAGGTCCTAGCGCCGTCCAGCGTCGGCCCATCCGCCGGCTTCTCTCCGCGGCCATCGGACCAAAGGGCGATCTTCAGCAGCAGCTCGCGGGGGCTGATCGGCTTGCCGACGTGGTCGTCCATGCCGCTGGCGCGATAGAAGGCGATCTGCTCGGGCAGGACATTGGCGGTCAGGGCGATGATCGGGGTCAGGCCCGTCTCGCCCGGCATGGCGCGGATCGCCCGGGTGGCGGCCAGGCCGTCCATGCGCGGCATCTGCACGTCCATCAGCACGAGGTCATAGCCGCCGGAGGCCACGGCCTCGACCGCCGCGCAGCCGTCGGCGACGACGTCGACCGCGTGACCCATGGCGCGGACCAACGCGCCGATCAACTCGCGATTGGCCTCGTTGTCGTCGGCGACCAATAGGTTCAGCGGTCGCGACGGCGCTTCCGGGACCTCGGGCTCGCGGCTTTCGGGTGCGACGGCGATCGGCAGGTCCAGCACGCACCAGAAACGCGCGCCCTGGCCGGCGACGCTATCGACGCCGATCTGGCCGCCCATCAGCTCGACGATCTCCTTGCTGATCGCCAGACCCAGGCCCGTGCCGCCGAACTTGCGCGATACCTCGGGCCCCGCCTGGGCGAAGCGATCGAAAACGAAGTCCAGCATGGCCTCGGGCACGCCGACGCCAGTGTCGGAAACCGCCAGCTCCAGGCGGGCGAAGCCCGGCGCCGCGCCCTCGCGCCGCGCGGCGCTGAGCACCACCGAGCCGACCCGGGTGAACTTCACGGCGTTGCCCAGGAAGTTGACCAGCACGTGGCGCAGGCGATCACCGTCGCCCTCCAGCCACGCGGGGCAGGACGGATCGATATCGAGCTTGAGGTCCAGCCCCTTGGTCCCGGCCTGGGCCTCGAAGATGCCCGCCGTGGCGCCCAGCAGGGCGCGCAGTTCGAACGGCCGGGTTTCCAGACTGACCCCGCCGGCCTCCAGCTTCGAGAAGTCGAGGACATCGTTCAGGGTGTCCAGCAGAACGGTCCCCGCGTCGCGGATGCGCGCCAGGCGGCGGCGCTGCTCGGCGCCCAGCTTCGAGGCGTTCAGCAGGTCGGTAAAGCCCAGGATGCTGGTCAGCGGCGTGCGCAGTTCGTGGCTCATATTGGCCAGGAAGTCCTGCCGCGCGGCCATGGCGGCCTCGGCCCGTTCGCGGGCCTCGGCCAGGGCGGACTGGGCCTCGACCTCCTCGGTGATATCGGTTTCGTTGACCAGGATGCAGGGATCGCCCGTGACCGGATCGGGCGTGCGGCGGGCGGCCAGACCATGCCAACGCTCGCCGTGGGCGGTGATCACCCGATAGGCGCCCTCGATCGCCTCGCCGGCCAGGGCCGAGGCCCACAACGCGCCGCCGGCGTCGCCATTGGCGAAGATCTCGGCGAAACGGGTATTCTCGCGTGGATAGCTGGCCTGGGCGGCCGGGTTACCGAAGATACGAAAGCCGTCAGCGTCGTACAGCGAGACCAGAGCGCTGGTGTGGCGCAGGGCCTCTATGGCGCGATGCTCGTCGACCTCTGGCGCGACCCTGGAACCCTCGAACAGAAGCCCACTGCAGCCGTCCGGCAGGAGGATGCGCGAGATCGTGGTCTGGACGGTGACCGGCAGGCCGTTCGGATAGAACGTCCAGCGCTCCTCGACGGCGCCGCCGCCTTCGACGCGCTTGGCGATGTTCTCCATGCGCACGCGCACGGCGGGGGACTGGTCGGAGAAGTCGCGCGCCAGAAGCTCGTCCAGCGAGGCCGCGCCCCACAGCGCGACCGCGGCGCGGTTGGCGTAGACCTTGCGCTTGCGGACGTCGTCGAACACCCAGACAGGCCGGCGCAGACCGTCGACGCCCAGGGCAAGACGCGCTGGAGCATCAGAAGCAGCAATGTCGTCCGCGTTCCACGTCAAGGCGAGTACTTGCGCTCCCTTAGGGCCAAGGTCTTAGCAAGCTCCCGCTTGGCGAGCGGTTAACGGGCGAATCTGTCGCACCCGCCGATCCGCGTTCCGTGACCTGGATCAACGCGAACCGAGCCGCGATTTTGACGTTTCCTCGGCGCGCGGCCTGCTATAGGGCCCAGACCTCCGCGACATACCGCCGCTTTAGTATTGAACGATCATGGCCTCCCCGACCCGCGCGCCTGTTCTCGCCCTCAAGGACGTTCGTCTCGCCGACGGCGCCAAGCCGCTGTTCGACGGCGTCGACCTGGCCCTGGAGCCGCGCGTGCGCGCCTGCCTGGTGGGTCGTAACGGCGCCGGCAAGTCCACCCTGCTGAAGATCCTGGCCGCTCAAGGCGTCGAGCCCGACAGCGGTGAGCGCTCCGTCCAGCCGGGCGCCAAGATCATCTTCGTCAGCCAGGAGCCGGAGATCACCGGCGACACCCTGCTGGACTACTGCACCGCCGGCGGCGCCGAGGACTACGAGGCTCAGGCGGCCCTGGCCGACTTCGGCCTGGATCCGGAGAAGAGCTCGCAAGGCCTGTCGGGCGGCGAGAAGCGCCGCGCCGCGCTGGCCAGGGCGTTCGCCGAGCAGCCCGACGTGCTGCTGCTGGACGAGCCGACCAACCACCTGGACATCTTCGCGATCCAGACCCTGGAAGAAGAGCTGGCCAGCTCCAAGTGCGCGGCCCTGATCGTCAGCCACGATCGCGCCTTCCTGAACCGCGTCACCCAGCGCACCTACTGGCTGGAGCACCGCAAGGTCCGCCGCCTGGACAAGGGCTTCGGCGAGTTCGAGATCTGGAGCGAGCAGGTGCTGGCGGCCGAGGCCGAGGAAGAGCGCCGCCTCAACAAGGTTTTGGAGCGCGAGAACGCCTGGCTGGCGCGGGGCGTCCAGGGGCGCCGGGCCCGCAACGAAGGCCGTCGCCGCGCCCTGATGGACCTGCGCGCCCAGAAGAAGGACCTGCAGGGCGACAAGCGCGGCTCGATGTACATGGCCGTCGAGAGCGCCGCGACGTCGGGCAAGAGGGTGATCGAGGCCAAGCACCTGACCAAGAAGTTCGGCGACCGGGTGATCGTCGAGGACTTCTCGACCCGCATCATGCGCGGTGACCGCGTGGCCCTGGTGGGTCCCAACGGCGCCGGCAAGACCACCCTCGTGCGCCTGCTGCTGGGCGAACTCGAACTCGACGCCGGCACGGTGCAGCTGGGCACCAACCTGGAGGTTTCCTACATCGACCAGGGCCGCATGGCGCTGTCGGACAAGATCACCCTTTGGGACTTCCTGACCCCCGGCGGCGGCGACTCCATCCTGGTGCGCGGCCAGCCCAAGCACGTGGCCGGCTACGCCAAGGACTTCCTGTTCACCGAGGCCCAGTTGCGTCAGCCGGTGACCAGCCTGTCGGGCGGCGAGCGCAACCGTCTGCTGCTGGCCCGGGCTCTGGCCAATCCCACCAACCTGATGGTGCTGGATGAGCCGACCAACGACCTGGATATGGACACGCTGGACCTGCTGGAGGACCTGCTGGCCGACTTCGACGGCACGTTGATCCTGGTGAGCCACGATCGCGATTTCATCGATCGCCTGGCCACCTCGACTATCGCCATGAACGGGCACGGCAAGGTCCTGGAGACCCCCGGCGGCTGGACCGACCTGATCGACCAGAGCCCCGACTTCTTCAAAGGAGCCCGTGGGGCCAGCATCGGCTCGTCGTTCACGCCGGTGGCCCGGACCACCAAGGCCGCGGCGCCCGCCGCGGTCGCCGCCGCGCCTCCGCCGAAGAAGACCGGCAAGCTGACCTTCAAGGACCAGCGCCGCCTCGAAGAATGCGAAGCCCTGATCGCCAAGAGCCCGGCGATCATCGCCGGCTTCGAGAAGATCCTGGCTGATCCGAACCTCTACAGCCGTGATCCGGCCGCCTTCGACAAAGCCACGAAGGCGCTCGACAAGGCCCGCGCCGACCTGGAGCAGGCCGAGCTGGAATGGCTGGAACTGGAAGAGAAAAAGGAAAACCTGGCCGGCTGATCCAGGTTCCGCGTCGCGCTGCGGACTGACGGCGGCGCCACCCCGAGAGCGCCGCCGACCTCTTGAATTGTGGGAGCGCCCATGCATTGTCAGCGACGCTCGCTCTCAATCTTGGGAATACAATCGCTTACGGTGTCGACGTCGCGAGGGCGTCCTGCGGCCAAACGACACATCCAGCGATAAGCCGGCAACCGGCCCCTGGGCGGGCGTATTGAATGGTGGCGTCGTCCCCAGGATCGCCTAGCGGTCACTTCCGGGGAGCGTGGTCGTCCAGGCGTTGTCTCCGAACCCGTTCGGCCGTCGACGCCCGATCGCGGGGTCCATTGGGGGAGACGGAAACGGCATGCCGCACAGGCTGGCCCAGCAGGAACCACGACGGCAGACGGCGCTGTTGCTGGGGCTCTCCGTCGCCATCGTCGCCAGCCTGGCGTTCAGCGACTATCTGAGCCGCTCCGTCCTGAGCGTCGCCGCCTTCTGGCCCGCCAACGCCCTGCTGGCCGCCGGCTTGCTCACCCTGGCCGGATCGCGGCGCGTGGCCCTGACCACGGTCTTCGTCATCTTCCACCTTGTCTTCGACCTGCTGGTCGGCGACAGCCTCGCGCGCGCCGCGCTCGACACCGGGGTCGATACGCTGGAGGCCCTGGCCGTCCAGGCGGTCTTCCTGCGGATATGGGGCGGCACGCCACGCATCCGCACCCTGCGCTCGCTGATCATGCTGCCGGCCGTCACCACCCCGATCGCCGCCGGGTTCGCCATTCTGTGCGCCGGGATGCTGGCGCTGGCCTTCGGCGAGCCCTTCTGGAGCGTCCTGGTCGACTGGTTCCTGCGCGGCGCCCTAGGTCTGGCGATCGCCCTGCCAGCGACCCTGGTCCTGATCGACGCCGAGCACCGTCGCTCGTTCCATCGGACCTGGCGCGAGCATCTGGCCCTGATGTTTGGCGTCGGCGCGATCACCCTGCTGTGCGCCCATCCGGCTTCGGGCCTGCCGCCGTTCCTGATCTTCCCGGTCGCCCTCATCGCCGCTTACCGCCTGGGCGCGCGCGGCGCGGCCATGGCCTCGCTGGTCGTGGCGGTGATTGTCCTGCCGATCGCGATGGCCGGCGCCTCCCCGCGCTTCAACGCGGTCCTTGGCCCCATCGCCCAGGCGCGGACCATCCAGGTGTTCATCCTGGTGCTGTTCTACACCTGCCTGGCGGCGGGTCTGGCCCTGGCCCAGCAGGACCGGCTCAAGCGGCTGCTGCTGCGCCGCGAGCAGCTAACCCGCGCCGCCCGGGCCCGAGCGCTGGCCGCCACCGAGGCCAAGACCGAGTTCCTGGCCACCATGAGCCACGAAATCCGCACGCCGCTGAACAGCGTGCTCGGGTTCGCCCAGTTGCTGGCCGCGCGCGACGACCTGCCGCCCGACGCCCGCCGGCAGGTCAATCTGATCGACAGCGCCGGCGCGGCCCTGCTCACCGTGGTCAATGACATCCTCGACTTCTCGCGGGTCGAGGCGGGCCAGATCGAGCTCCTGCCCCAGCCGACCTCGGCCGCCGGCCTGCTGCGCGACACCGTGGCGATCATGGCCCCCGAGGCCCGCGCCAAGGGCCTGACCCTGGACCTGGAGATCATCGATCCGGTCAAGGCCCTGCACGATCTGGACGCCGACCGCCTGCGCCAGGTGCTGATCAACCTCCTGAACAACGCCGTGAAGTTCACCGACGAGGGCCGCATCGACGCGCGTCTGATCGTCGAGCCCGGCGATCTCGAGGACCGCCTGCGCTTCGAGATCATCGACACCGGCGTCGGCATCGATCTCGACAAGCAGGCGCTGCTGTTCCAGCGCTTCTCCCAGGCCGACAGCTCGATGAGCCGGCTGCACGGCGGGGCGGGCCTGGGCCTGGCCATCTGCCGGGCGCTCGTGGACGTGATGGGCGGCAAGATCGGCGTCGACAGCGTGCCGGGCCGCGGCTCGTGCTTCTGGATCGAGCTCCTGGCCCCGACCGCCGAGCCGATCGCCGAGCCCGAGCGACCCAAGACCTCGACGCCCGGCGCGGCCAAGATCCTGATCGTCGACGACCACCCGATCAATCTGGAGATCGGCGCCGCCCTGCTGACCATGGTCGGCTTCGAGGTCGACGTCGCCGAGAACGGCAAGCAGGCCGTCGAGCGCGCCCAGGCCGGCGACTACGACATCATCCTGATGGACATCCACATGCCGCAGATGGACGGACTGCAGGCGACGCGGGCGATCAAGGCGCTGCCGGGGCGTCCGGGCAAGGCCCCGATCATCGCCATGAGCGCCGACGCCCTGCCCCGCCAGGTCGAGCGCTGCTACGCCGCCGGCATGGTCGACCACATCGCCAAGCCGATCCAGCGCGAGATGCTGTACGCCAAGGTCGAGCGCTGGCTGAACCATCGCCAGGGTTTGGACACCTAACGCCAATCCGATCTTCCCGGCGAAAACCGGTGAGACGGAGTTCGGGTTCTGACTTGGAACTGAGCCGCACCGCCTCTAACTTCTCCTCAAACCCGAGGGGACCCCACTCCATGCAGCGTCGCGCTTTCGCCGTCCTGGGCCTGATGGCCCTGCTCGCCGCCTGTTCGCCTGCCAGCAAGGAGACGGCCGCCCCGGCCGGCGAGACCAAGCTGAAGCTGGCTACCGACTGGCGGGCCGAGGCGGAGCTGGGCGGCTACTACCAGGCCCTGGCGACCGGCGAATACAAGAAGCGCGGCCTGGACGTGACCCTGATCCAGGGCGGCCCGGCGGTGAACGTGCCCCAGCTCCTGGCCACTGGCGCGGTCGATGTCGGCGTGGGCTCCAACAGCTACGTGGTCATGAACCTGATCAAGGAGAACGCGCCGGTGAAGGCCGTGGCGGCCTTCATGCAGAAGGACCCGTGGTCGCTGATCGCCCACCCCGACCAGGGCGTGAACAGCATCGCCGACATCAAGGGCCATCCGGTCCTGCTGTCCGACGCCTCGATCACCGGCTACTGGGCCTGGCTGAAAGCCAGGTACGGTTTCACCGATGACCAGGTCCGCAAGTACAACTATTCCACCGCGCCGTTCCTGGCCGACAAGCGCGTGGTCCAGCAAGGCTATGTGACCAGCGAGCCCTACCTCATCGAGAAGGAAGGCAAGGTCAAACCCAAGGTCTTCCTGCTGGCCGACAGCGGCTATCCGGCCTACGGCTCGATGGCCCTGGTCAACGACAGCCTGATCGCCAGCAACCCGGCGGCCGTGCGGGCCTTCGTCGAGGCCACCGCGGCGGGCTGGAAGTCTTACCTCTACGGCGATCCCAAGCCGGGCGACGCGGCCATCCTGAAGGACAATCCGGAAATGACCCAGGACGTTCTCGACCAGGCGCGCGACAAGATGCGGTCCTACGGCGTGATCAGCGCCAAGAATGGTGACGGCGACATCGGCCTGATGACCGACGAACGGTGGAGCACGTTCTTCAAGGACGCCATCGCACAGGGCGTCTATCCAAAGGATGGGGACTTCAAGAAGGCCTACACCCTGCAGTTCCTGCCCAAGGGCCAATGAGCGATCCAGTCGCCAGCCTCGCCGCCATCGAAGTCGACTATGCGCGAGGCCGCGCCCTGGGACCGCTCGACCTGACGCTCGCGGCCGGCGAGATCGTCGCCCTGGTCGGACCGTCCGGCTGCGGAAAATCCACCGCCCTGCGGCTGCTGGCCGGCCTGGAGGCGCCGACGCGCGGAACCGTGACCCGCGCCGCCGGCAAGGGTGAAACCTCGGTCGTCTTCCAGTCGCATACCCTGGCGCCGTGGCTGTCGGCGCGGGACAATGTCGCCCTGCCGCTGGAACTGGCCGGGATGAACAAGGCCGCCGCCCGCGCCGCCGCCGAGGACGCGCTGGACCAGGTCGGCCTGGGCGCCGCCCTCGCCGCCCGTCCCGCCCAGCTCTCCGGCGGCATGGCCATGCGCGCCTCGCTGGCCCGCGCCCTGGTCACCCGTCCGCGCCTGCTGCTGCTGGACGAACCCTTCGCGGCCCTCGACGAGATCACCCGCCGCGCCCTGGCCGACGATGTCCTGACCCTGGCGGCCGAAATGAAACCCGCCGTCGTCTTCGTGACCCACAATGTCGAGGAGGCCGTCTACATGGCCCGCCGCGTCGTGGTCATGACCCCCGGTCCCGGCCGCATCGCCGGCGAGATCGCCATCGACGGCCCTGTCGTCCGTCCGTCCGGCTTTCGCACGACCGAGGCTTTCCGCGCCGCGGCCGAAGCCGTCTCGACCCTGCTGGCGCAAGCGACGGAGCGCGCGGCGTGAAGCGCGTCCTGGCCCCCGCGATCCTGATCGCCGTCCTGCTGGGCGGCTGGGAGATCGCCTGCCGCGCCCTGGCCGTGCCGCCCTACCTGCTGCCCGCGCCCAGCGCCATCGCCCGCGCCTTCGCCGAGTCCTGGCCGCTGCTGCTGGGTTCAGCCTGGGCGACGCTGTCGACCGCCCTGCTGGCCCTGGTCATCGCCAGCCTGGTCGCCTGCGCCCTGGCGCTGGCGGTCAGCCTGAACAGCCTGCTTGAAGACGCCGTCCGACCGATCGCGGTCACCCTGCAGGTGACGCCGCTCGTGGCCATCGCCCCCCTGGTGACCATCTGGGCCGGCATTGACCATCCCGAGCGCGCGGTGATCGGCCTGGCCGCCGTGGTGGCCTTCTTCCCGATCTTCTCCGGCGCCCTGACGGGACTGAAGGCGGTCGATCCGGATCTGGCCCGCCTGTTCGACCTCTATGGCGCCGATCCCTGGCAGCGCCTGATCCGGCTGCGCCTACCATCGGCCATCCCGGCCCTGCTGGAGGGACACAAGGTCGCGGCCGGCCTGGCCATCATCGGCGCCGTGGTGGCCGAGTTCGTGGCCGGTTCCGGCGGCGCCCAGGGCCTCGCCTGGCGGATCCTGGAGGCCTATAATCGTCTGCAGACGGCCAAGGTCTTCGCCGCGCTGGCGTCTCTGGCTGTACTGGGCGTCGTCCTGAACGCGGTGATGGAGGCGATCGAACGTCGACTTCTGAACGCTTGGCGAGGGCGTTAGCCCAAGATTAAGCGACGCGGCCTACGACTGACGTTCGATAGACGTCTTTCGGACCTGTCCATGCGCGCCGCCCTCTTCATCACCGCCCTCACCTGCGCCTCCATGGCGTGCGCGGGCGCGTATGCGGAGACCGGCAAGGAAAGCCGCTATGGCCCCGCCCCCGAGCGCGCGCCCACGCCGATGAACGGCCGTGGGCCTGGCTATACCGGCCCGACCTATGGCGGCCGCGCCCTGGCCTGGAGCGGCAAGCGCGAGGTCGTCGCGCCACAAGCCCAGGCCGCCGCCCAGGTCCAGCCCTGGTGGGCTCGCCAGGCGGCTCAAGCGCCGCAGCCTCAGCCCGCGCCGATGACGCGCGCCACCTATCAGCCGCCAGCTCCGCCTTACGCGCCCCAAGCCCCGCAAGCGCCCAGCGCCGCCCTGCCCCAGAACATCTACGACGCCCCAGCGCCGCGCGCCGCGCCGGTTCCGGTCGCCTACGCCGCCCCCACCGCGCCTGGCATGGCCCAACCCGCGCGGCAATTCCGCGACGGCCAGATCGGCGCCCGCACCTATTCCGTCGGCCGCCAGTTCGGCATGGTCCCGGATCCCATCCCCGCCGCCGGTCCGCCGCGCATGGTCCTGATCACCGCCCCGCCGGCGCTGGACGAGGACAAGCCGCGCGAAGAGGGCGCCGGCGAGTGGTCGGCCAAGCCCGAGAAGGACAGCGGCCAGTGATGCAATCGCGCCTCCACGACCTGATCTCGCTCGCCAACGAGCCCTCGAGCGTCAAGCGCCGGGAGCTGCTGCGCGGCGTCACCGACATGTTCTTCGCCGGCGAGGGCCACAACGCCGTCGAGATGAGCCTGTTCGACGACGTCATGAGCCAGCTGGCCGGCGAGATGGAAGAGGCGGTCAAGGTCGAGCTGGCCCAGCGCCTTGGCGAGGCCCCGGCCCCGCCGCGCGGCCTGTCGCGCACCCTGGCCTCGGATTCGATCGCCGTCGCCGCTCCGATCCTGCGCAACTCCCGCGCCCTGACCGACGAAGACCTGCTGCACGTGGCCCGCACCCAGGGCCAGGACCACCTGCGGGCCATCTCGCAGCGTCCCAGCGTGTCCAGCGTCGTCTCGGACGCCATCGTCGCGCGCGGCGACGACGCCACCCTGGGCGTCCTGCTGCGCAACGAGGGCGCGGTGCTGTCGCGCGCGGCGCACGAGACCGTCGTCGACCGCGCCGCCGCCAACCCGTCGCTGCACGAGGCCGTCATCGACCGCAACAGCCTGCCGGTCGACCTGCTGAACGAGATGTACTTCATGGTCGAGGCGCGCCTGCGCGACCGGATCATGGAAAAGAACGCCGGCGTCGATCCCGCCATGCTGGAGGCCGCTCTGACCGCCGGCCGCAAGCGCGTCGCGGTCGAGGACGGCGCCCTGCCCGCCGACTTCGCCGAGGCCGAGAAGGAATTCCGCACCCTGCGGGCCAAGGCGCAGATCTCGCCGCAGATCCTGGCCAACATGCTGCGGGCCAAGCGCACGACCCTGTTCCTGGTGGCCCTGGCGGACATGGCCGACGTCGACTTCCACACCGCCCGCAAGATCCTGGAGCGGCGCGAGATGGACGCCCTGTCGGTGATCTGCAAGGCGGCCGACTTCGACCGCTCGCTGTTCCTGACCTTCGCCCTGCTGATCCTCGAGCCGACCGACGACGTGATGCTGAAGGCCAAGTCGTACGGCGAGCTCTACGCCGCCCTGCCCCGCGAGTCGGCCCTGCGCACGATCCGCTTCTGGCGCCTGCGCCGCACCACGGGCGACGTCGCCGCCGCTTAGGGCTGCCGCCCAAGGTCCCTACCTAGAGCATTAAGGCGAAAACCGGCCGCTCGCGCGCCTTGCGTGCGCCATGTCCGACGGCCAAGGTGCCGCCCTCTTATTCTCCTGCCCTGGATTCTCGATGATCAGCGCTTCGCGCTTGGCGCTCGTCGCCGCCGCCGGCCTCTCCCTCGCCGCCTGCTCGCACCTTCCCAAGCCTTCCATCCCGTTCATGAACAAGGACGGAGCCGACAAGCCGGCCGCGTCCGCGCCGAAGATCCCCGAGGCCCCGCCGCTGGCCGGTCCCAAAATCACCGATCTGAAGCCGGGCCAGTGGGCCCAGGCCCTGTCCGACGTCGCGCCCGACCCGTCCTGGCGCTTCGGGACGCTGTCCAACGGCATGCGCTACGCGATCCGCAAGAACGCCACCCCGCCCGGCCAGGCCTCCATGCGCCTGTGGTTCGACGCCGGCTCGATGATGGAGGCCGACGACCAGCAGGGCCTGGCCCACTTCCTGGAGCACATGGCGTTCAACGGTTCGAAGAACGTGCCCGAAGGCGACATGGTCAAGATCCTGGAGCGCCACGGCCTGGCCTTCGGCGCCGACACCAACGCCCAGACCAGCTTCGACGAGACCGCCTACCAGCTGGACCTGCCCAAGGCCGATGACGAAACGGTCGACACCTCGCTGATGCTGCTGCGCGAGGCGGCCGGCGAGCTGACCATCGCCCCCGACGCCGTCGACCGCGAGCGGGGCGTCGTGCTGTCGGAGCAGCGCAATCGCAATACGCCCGGCTATCGCGTCGCCATCGCCACCCTGTCGGCGCAGATGGAAGGCCAGCTGCCGCCCAAGCGGATCCCGATCGGCAAGACCGAGATCCTGAAGACCGCTCCGGCCCAGCGCATCCGCGACTTCTACGAGGCCTATTATCGTCCCGAGCGGGCGGTGCTGGTGGCGGTCGGCGACTTCGACGTCGACGCCATGGAAGCCAAGATCAAGGCCAAGTTCGGGGACTGGGCCGGCAAGGGCCAGCCCGGCAAGAACCCCGACATCGGCGCGGTGGCCAAGCGCGGCCCGACCGCCAAGCTGATCGTCGAGACCGGCGCGCCCTGGTCGGTGCAGATGACCTGGATGCGCAAGCCCGACGGCCTGATCGAGACCAAGGCTCTCGACGAGCGCGACATGATCGAGAACCTGGCCTTCGCGGTGATCAATCGACGCCTGCAGGCCGTCGGGCGCTCGGCCGAGCCGCCGTTCATCGCCGGCGGCGCCTTCAAGGGCGACCAGTACGGCGCGGTGCGGGTGACGACCCTCGGCGCCACCGCCCAGCCCAATCGCTGGCGCGAGGCGATGAGCGCCTTGGACGCCGAACAGCGCCGCGCCGTGCAGTACGGCGTACGCCAGGACGAACTAGACCGCGAGATCGCCACCTTGCGCGCCAGCCTGGTCGCCGCCGCGGCCGGCGAGGCCACCCAGCGCACGCCCGCCCTGGCCAACCAGCTGCTCAACACACTGGGCGACGCCGAGGTCATCACCTCGCCCAGCCAGAACCTGGCCTTCTTCGACGAACTGGTGAAGGGCCTGACCGCCGAGCGGGTCAATGCGGTCTTGAAGAGCGCCTTCGCCGGCTCGGGTCCGCTGATCGTCATCGCCGCGCCCGGCAATATCGACGGCGGCGAGCCGGCGATCCTGAAAGCCTATGACGCGCTGAAGAACCAGCCTGTCACCCCGCCGGCCGCGCCGGGCGTCAGCCTCTGGCCCTATTCCAGCTTCGGCCCCAGCGGCAAGGTCGCCGAACAGAAGGACGTCACAGATCTGGACGCCGTCTTCGTGCGCTTCGAGAACGGCGTGCGCCTGACGGTGAAGCCGACCAAGTTCCGCGACGACCAGATCGTGGTGAAGGTCCGCACCGGCCATGGCCTGCTGGATATGCCGTCCGACGTCCAGAGCCCGCTGTGGTCGGCCAGCGCCTTCATCGAGGGCGGCCTCAAGCAGATCAGCGCCTCGGACATGGAGCGCGTGCTGACCGGCAAGATCTGGAACGCCTCGCTGGGCGTCGAGGACGACGCCTTTTCGCTGAGCGGCCGCACGCGGCCCGAGGATCTGGCCACCGAGCTGCAGGTGCTGGCCGCCTACGCCGCCGAGCCCGGCTGGCGCCCGGAAGCCTTCAACCGCGTCAAGACCGCCTACGGCACGATCCACGATCAGCTGGAAAGCACCACGGGCGGCGTCCTCAGCCGCGACCTGGGCGGGCTGATGCACGGCGGCGATCAGCGCTGGACCTTCCCCTCGCGCGAGCAGATCGCTGGCGCGTCGCTGGATCAGTTGAAGACCACCGTCGCCAACCCGCTGGCCCAGGGCGACCTGGAGATCGTCATCGTCGGCGACACCACGGTCGACAAGGCCATCACCGCCGTCGCCGACACCTTCGGCGCCCTGCCCAAGCGTCCGGGCGAGCCGCCGCTGGCCGGCGCCGACAAGGCGCCCTTCCCGACGCCATCGGCACAGCCGGTGATCCGCACCCACAAGGGCCGCCCCGACCAGGCCGCCCTGTTCATGGTCTGGCGCACGGACGACCTGTTCTCGAACCTGCAGCGCTCGCGCGACGTCTCGATCCTCAGCCAGGTCATGCAGCTGCGCCTGATCGACGAGCTGCGCGAGAAGCAGGGCGCGACCTACTCGCCCAACGCCTCGGCCACGGCCAATGTCACCTTCAAGAACTGGGGCTATCTGGCCGTCAGCCTGGAGGTTCCGCCCGAGAAGCTGGACAGCGTGGTGGCCTCGATCCGCAAGATCGCGGCCGACCTGCGCGACAAACCGGTCAGCGCCGACGAGCTGGAGCGGGCCAAGAAGCCGCGCATCGATCAGATCGAGAAGGCCCGCGTGACCAACGAATACTGGGTCGGCGCGCTCTCGGGCGCTCAAGAAGACCCGCGCCTGCTGGACGCCACCCGCTCGGTGCTGGCGGGCCTCTCGCGCGTCACCCCGGCCGACGTCCAGAAGGCCGCCAGGACCTATCTCGGCGACGACCAGTCGTGGCTGCTGCTGGTGAAGCCAGAAGTCGGCGCGACGGCGGCGAAGTAATAAAAAGGCCCCGGTGAAAACCGGGGCCTTTCTTTTGAACTGTCATCCCGGCCGTAGCGAAGCGGAGAGCCGGGACCGCCGGAAACGTCGGCGCTTGTTGCGGTCCCGGCTCGGCGCGCTACGCGCTTGGCCGGGATGACAAGGATTTTGGTTAGTAGACGACCCCCCCAACCCCGCCATCCAGGCTGAAGCTGGTGGTCAGGGTCTGGCGCTCCTGCACCGTTTCCTCCCGATAGGCGGTGTAGGTCTCGGTGGTGATGATCGTCAGGATCTTCACCCCGGCGCCGAAGCGGCGCAGCAGCGAGCGTTCGTTGCAGTCGCGGGCGGGCGCCTGCGGGCGGCACGAGATGCTGGCCTGCCCCTGGGCCGCGCCGGGGACATGATACAGCGCCTCGTTCTTCCGGCAGATGAAGGTCTGGCCGGCGCCGCCGTTTGAGATGTCGATCTGGCCCGAATAGTCGGCGATCACGTACTGCATGCGCGAGCCGGCGATGCAGCGATAGAGCTCGCCGTTATAGCTGTCGTCGATGTCGCGGTCGGGGGTGACCTGCGAGGCCGGGTGCGGGATGTCGCGGTCATCCAGGCAGACGGCGCGGATGATCACGCGGCGCGTCCGGGTGCGGGTGGCTTCATAGGACTGTCGACGACGGGCTTCGCCGCCCTCGACGTTGAGGCCCTGGATGTAGCCGCTGGCCATCGGGCCGGAATAGTAGCCGCCGTGGCCGCCGCCGCCGTAGTAATTCACCGTGCCCGCGGCCGAGCCGGCCAGGGAACCAGAGCCCGAGCTGGCGCCCGAATTGGCCACCGCCGAGGCGCTGGAATTGGCGTTCACGATCACGGTCGCGCCGATGTTCACGTTGACGCCGGGAATGTTGACGTGGTGACCGCCACCGCCGCAGCAACCGGTCGGCGGCGCGGGCGGCTTCGGCGGAGCCGGAGGCGGCGAGCAGCAGGTCGGCGGGGCCGGGCAACCCGTGGTGCAGGCCATCGCGATGCCGCCGATCGTCAGGCCGCCGAGCAGCACGCTCAGGCCGATCAGCAGTCCGCGCAGGTTCAGTTTCGGCGCCTTCATCCGGCGGTTCCCTTCACATCGGGTCGTTCCGCTCTTGGTTAAGCAAGAATCGGGCCGGACCCGCCGCTCCGCCTGGATTGCGCCAGAATGGGACGGTCGAGCCCTTGGCCCGGTTCTCCCAGCAAGCCTCGTGCGGCCGAAAACAGCCGTGAGTGACCCGCCAGGGGACGACGATGTTCCATCCAAGCACGGAACGGTTGATAGACTATTGGCGCGACAAGAAGGGCGAGGCCGCCCTGCCCCGCCGCGCCGACATCAATCCGGGCGAATTCCTGGAGCTTCTGCCCCAGGTTTTCGTGCTGGGTCGCGACGGCGGCAAGCTGCCGTTCCGCCTGGCCGGCGGCTTCGTCACCGAGCTGCACGCCCGCGACCTGCGCGGCCAGGACGCCCTGTCGCTGTGGGCTCTTGCCCACAGGCTGGAGCTGAAGAGCGCCCTGGACGTCGCGCGCAAACGCCGCACGCCCGTGGTGGTCACCGCCGACATCCGCGCCCACGGCGTGCCCAGCGTCGGCATGGAAGTGCTGTTCGCGCCGCTGCAGGGCGCGTCGGGCGAAACCGACCGTTTCCTGGGCCTCTACCAGCCGATCGCCATGATGGCCCGCCTGATGGGCCGCCCCGCCTACGAGTTGGGCCTTCGCGAGATCAAGTCGCTGGGCGACGGCAACACGGACATGCCGCGGCTGCGCCTGGCGACCTTGGACGGCCGCCGGATCGCCTGAGCAAGAATCCGTTTCCCCGGCGAAAGCCGGGGCCCAGGTGGAAGAGCGCTGTGGTGGGCGCTAGAAACTCCGCGCCCTTCCAATCAGCTCAAGCGCCCTGAGATCTGGGTCCCGGCTTTCGCCGGGAAGAACGGATGAAGGCGTAACTAACGCCCTGCCTCATCCAGCCGTTTCCACACCTCACCCGGCAATTCCAGCCGGGCGGCGGCCATCAGCTCGTCCAGCTGCGCGACCGAGGTGGCGCTGGCGATCGGCGCGGTGATCAGCGGATGGGCCATGATCCAGGCCAGGGCGACCTGGGCCTGGGAGGCGCCAACCTCGGCCGCCGCGTCATCCAGCGCCGCCAGCACCGCCCGCCCCTTGTCGTTCCAGTAGTCGCGGAGGATCGTCCGCGCCCGCGCCTTGCCCTCGAAGTCGGCCTCGCTGCGGTATTTGCCGCTCAGGAAACCGGCGGCCAGGCCGTAGAATGGGATGATCCCCAAGCCCTCGTCCTGGGTCAGCTCGGCCACCGCGCCCTCGACCTGGTCGCGATCGACCAGGTTGAACTTCGGCTGGAGGGTCTCGTAACGCGCCAGACCCTTGGCCTTGGACGTCCCGAGACTGTCCTTCAGGCGCTCGACCGAGAAGTTGGAGGCGCCGATCGCCCGCACCTTGCCGGCCTTCACCAGGCGATCGAAGGCCTCGAGCGTCTCGTCCAACGGCGCGGCCGCGTCGTCCTGGTGTGACTGGTAGAGGTCGATGTAGTCGGTCTGGAGCCGCTTCAGCGAGCCTTCGACCGCCGCCTCGATATTGGCGGCCGACAGGCCCGGCTGCTTGGGCCACATGGCCACCTTGGTCAGGATCAGCACCTTGTCGCGCTTGCCGCTCGCCCGCAGCCAGCGGCCGATCACGCTCTCGGACTCGCCGCCCTCGTGACCCGGAACCCAGGCCGAATAGACATCGGCCGTGTCGACGGCGTTGAAGCCGCCGTCGACGAAGGCGTCCAGCAACTGGTGCGAGGTCGCCTCGTCCGCCGTCCAGCCGAACACGTTGCCGCCGAAGATGAGCGGCGCGGTCGAAAGGCCGGAGCGGCCGAGGGGGCGATGGCGCATATACTTACTCTACTCGGCGGCCACGGCGCGGCCGTCCTCGAACACCGGCGCGTCCAGCGGCGCGAGCAGGGTCTTGCCCCGCAGCAGGTCCGAGGCCCGCTCGGCGATCATGATGGTCGGGGCGTTGGTGTTGCCACCCACCAGATTGGGCATGACCGAGGCGTCGATGACCCGCAGGCCGGCCAGCCCTTGCACCCGCAATTGATCGTCGACCACCGCCAGCGGATCGCCGGCCACGCCCATGCGGCAGGTGCCGACCGGATGGTAGATCGTCTCGGCCTTGGCGCGGATCCAGGCGTCGAGGTCGACGTCGCTGCGCACATCCGCGCCCGGGGCGTACTCGGCGTCGCGATAGGGATCGAAGGCGGCCTGGGCCACCGTCTCGCGGGCGATGCGGACGCCTTCGCGGATGGCCCGGCGATCCTCGTCCGTGGCCAGATAGTTCGCCAGGATGGTGGGATCGTCGAACGGATCGGCCGAGCGCAGCCCGACCTTGCCGCGGCTTTCCGGACGCAGCTGGCAGACGTGCAGGGTGAAGCCGTCCTTCTCGACCACGACCTTGCCGTGATCCTGCATGATCGCCAGCACGCCGTGAATCTGCAGGTCGGGACGGTCGAGGTCGGGCCGCGATTTCAGGAACGCGCCGCTCTCGAGGAACTGCTGCCGCCCGAGGCCCTTGCCGAAGAGCATGTAGTTCAGGCCGACGCCCAGCTTGTTCAGGCCCTTGTTGGCCGAATAGGCGGTCTTGAGATTCTTGGCCGTCCACGAGACACAGACGTCCAGGTGGTCCTGCAGGTTGGCGCCGACACCCTTGGACTCGTGGACCACCGCGACGCCGTGGGCCTTCAGGTCGTCCGGCGCGCCGATCCCCGACAGTTGCAGGATGTGGGGCGACTGCACGGCGCCGGCGCTCAGCAGCACTTCGGCGTCGGCATAGGCGGTCTTCTTCTCGGCGGCCTTGCCGACAACGTAGTCGACGCCGACCGCGCGGCCCTTCTCGACGATGATCCGGGTGGTGCGGGCCTCGGTCACGACGGTCAGGTTCGGACGCGCCAGAGCCTGGTTCAGATAGGCCATGGCCGCGCTCCAGCGCTTGCCGTCGCGGATGGTCAGGTCGTAGGGCCCGAAGCCCTCCTGCTGATACCCGTTGAAGTCCTTGGTGGTCTTGTGGCCCGCCTGTCGGCCAGCCTCGATCAGGGTCGAATAGAAGGGGCTGTCGCTCTCGCCCTTCGACACGTGCAAGGGCCCCTTGTCGCCGTGATAGGCGTCACCGCCGCCGTGGTGGGTCTCCGAGCGCTTGAAATAGGGCAGCACCTCTTCATACGACCAGCCCGACAGGCCCATCTGCCGCCACTGGTCGTAGTCGCGCGCATGGCCGCGGATATAGATCATGCCGTTGATGGCCGAGCTGCCGCCCAGGCCCTTGCCGCGCGGCCACCAGAGCTTGCGGTTGTCCAGATGGGGCTCGGCCTCGGTCCAGAAGCCCCAGTTCTGCTCGCCCTTGGCCTTGATCAGTTCGCCCACGCCGGCCGGCATCTTGACCAGGACGGAGGTGTTCTTGCCGCCAGCCTCCAGCAGCAGGACCTTGATGCTCGGGTCCTCGGTCAGACGCGCCGCGAGCACGCAGCCGGCCGAGCCGGCGCCGATGATGACGTAATCATAGCGTTCGCTGGCCATGCCCCGACGCCCTCCCTGGAAGGTTATCATTGTTAAGGCAGAGAGTGATCCGGGATCGATCGCAGCGCAAGGTTCCCTCACGTCGTGTAAGGAAAACGCTCGTTGTGCATTCACACTCAACTCGAACCGCGCTACATACTACCTGAAGTCGAAACGGAAGCGGGTTCGCCCGCGCCGTCTCGCCACGCGGAGAGACCTTTGCGTGGCGAGCCCTTCTCGCGCTCACCCGCGCGAGGAGCGGGAGCGTCGCATCGCATCCCCCAAGCAGCGTGCGGCGCTCCCTGAATCTCTCCAGCTTACTCCGCCACCACCTTCAGGTCGCGGACGTAGCGCTTCCAGTTCTCGACATAGTGCAGGGCCGAGCCCTGCAGGATCATGGTGTGGTGCTCGCTGACCTCGCGCACCACCTTGCCCGGCGCGCCCATGACCATCGAGTTATCCGGGATCTCCTTGCCCTCGGTGATCAGGGCGCCGGCGCCGATCAGGCAGTTCTTCCCGATCCTGGCCCCGTTCAGCACCACCGCCCCGATACCGATCAGCGAGCCGTCGCCGATCGTGCAGCCGTGAAGCATCACCATGTGACCGATGGTCACGTTGGCGCCGATGGTCAGGGGAACGCCAGCATCCGTGTGAAGAACAGAACCGTCCTGGACATTGCTGTTCTCGCCGATCGTGATCGGATCGTTGTCTCCACGCACCACGGAACCCCACCAGATACTGGCGTTCTTCTTGAGAATCACATTGCCCATCACGCTGGCCGTGGGGGCAATCCAGTATTCGTCCTGCGGGGGAAGCGTCGGCGTCGTGGCGCCCAGCGAATAGACAGTCATCCGTATGCCTCGTTTTCTTGCACGCCATCTTCCGGTTAACACCCCGGAAACCATAATGCGCCATTGTAGTCAGGCGATTCGAGAGGGAACCTTCCTCACGCGGGGATGATTCTTATCTCGTACGGGTCGGGGGCGACTACCGCCATCGGCCCACCCGCTGACGAAGAAGGTGTCGCATTTGGCGTTCCGGCGTACAGCACCGCCTATCGGAAGCCCCTCCGGGCCGCCTCGCCGCGCACGCGACTTCGTCTCTATCTTCCAGCTCACATCCAAGGACGACGCCTTTTGGCCTCGTCCTTTTTTATTGCCCTCATGGAGGCTTTGATGACCAAGCGAGCCCTGAAGCGGATGGCGCGCGAAGGCGCGTATGAGACCGGCCAATACGGTGATGACGCCAAGGTGCGTCGCCTGCCGGTGGATGTTCGCGAACGGGGGAACAGCTGGAATCCATTGGGACATGATGGCGCGCCCAACAATCCGGAGCGCGATCAGAGCTACCTGAAAACCATAAAACCAAAGTCGCCAGGCCAGGCGCAGTTGATGGAAGCCATCGACGAGAAGAACCTGGTCATGGCGCTGGGTCCGGCCGGCACCGGCAAGACCTACATCGCCATTTCCAAGGCCGTCGAAGCGCTGGAGGCCGGCAAGGTTGGTCGCATCGTGCTGTCGCGCCCCGCCGTCGAGGCCGGCGAGTCGATCGGCTACCTGCCGGGCGACATGGAGGACAAGCTGGCCCCCTATCTGCGCCCGCTCTATGACGCCCTGACGGATCGCCTGTCGGTCAAGCGCATGCGGGCGCTGATGGCCGAGGGCGCGATCGAGATCGCCCCGGTCGGCTTCATGCGCGGCCGCACCCTGAACAACGCCTTCGTGGTCATCGACGAGGCCCAGAACTGCACCTACATGCAGCTGAAGATGCTGCTGACGCGCCTGGGCTGGAGTTCGACCATGGTCGTCACCGGCGACCCGAACCAGTCCGACCTGCTGCCCGGCATCTCGGGCCTGTCCGACGTCGCGGCGCGGTTCGAGGCGGTCGCCAACATCGCCGTCGTCCGTCTGGCCGACCGCGACATCGTCCGCCACCCGCTGGTCGCCGAAATGCTGGGCGTTCTCTAGCCGTCCATTAAGGACGAACCGTCCCCTGGGGCCCCCGTTTCGATCCGGAACGGGGGCTTTTGGGCTCTTGGGGCCCGAATTCCGAGCTTGAGTTGCGTGCGGTCGGACGTGCAAGGTCCGGCCGTCTTAACTTTTCCCGGACTCGTTCATGGCCGACCCCGTAGCGCCGCGCTCAGAATTGACCCTTAGAGGGATCCTGCTTGGCGTCGCCATCACCCTCGTCTTCACCGCCGCCCAGGTCTATCTGGGCCTCAAGGTCGGCCTGACCTTCGCCACCTCGATCCCCGCCGCCGTCATTTCGATGGCCCTGCTGCGGGCGTTCAAGACGGCGACCATCCAGGAAAACAACATCGTTCAGACGATCGCTTCGGCGGCGGGCACGCTGTCGTCGGTGATCTTCGTGCTGCCGGGCCTGCTGATGATCGGCTGGTGGGCGCACGTTCCGTTCCTGCCCACCTTCGGCGCCTGCGCCGTCGGCGGCATCCTGGGCGTGATGTACACCATCCCCCTGCGCCGGGCCCTGGTCACCAACTCCAACCTCCCCTACCCCGAAGGCGTCGCCGCCGCCGAGGTGCTGAAGGTCGGCACCGGCTCGCGTGAAGGCGCCGCCGAGGGCAAGGCCGGCCTGGTCGCCGTCGCCCTGGGCACCCTGGCCTCGGCCGCCTTCGGCGCCCTGGCCGCCGCCAAGATCTTCGCCGCCGAAGTGGCCGGCTACTTCAAGGCCGGGGCCGGCGCGACGGGCATCGGCGCCTCCAGTTCGCTGGCCCTGATGGGCGCGGGCCACCTGATGGGCATCACCGTCGGCATCGCGATGTTCGCCGGTCTCGCCATCGCCTGGGGCGTGCTGGTCCCGATCATGACCACGCTCCACCAGATCCCCGGCGCCGACCCGGCCACCCACGCCCTGACCGTCTGGAAGACCGAGGTCCGCTTCATGGGCGCTGGCGTCATCGGCGCGGCCGCCATCTGGACCCTCGGCAAGCTGGCCGGCCCGATCTGGAGCGGCCTGGTCTCGGCCCTGGACGCCGCCAAGGCCCGCAAGGCCGGCGGCGCCGTGCCGCGCCAGGAGCAGGACATCCCGATCACCATCGTCGGCCTGGTCTCGCTGCTGTTGCTGGCCCCGGCCGGCTGGTTCCTGGCCCACTTCCTGGTCGGCGGCCCGATCGCTCACCTGACGGTCCCGCTGGTCGCCATCGGCGTCGGCTATGTCCTGATCGCCGGCCTGCTGGCCGCCGCCGTCTGCGGCTACATGGCCGGCCTGATCGGCTCCTCCAACAGCCCGGTCTCGGGCATCGCCATCCTGACCGTGCTGGGCGCCTCGCTGATGGTCGGCGCGGTCGGCCGCGGCCTCATCGGCCCGGACGTCACCAAGGCCCTGGTCGCCTTCGCCCTCTATGTCACCACCGTCGTCCTGGCCGTGGCCGTGGTCGCCAACGACAACCTGCAGGACCTGAAGACCGGCCAGCTGGTCGACGCCACCCCGTGGAAGCAGCAGGTCGGCCTGATCATCGGCGTCATCTCCGGCGCCATAGTGATCCCGTTCGTGCTGGAGCTGCTGAACCTGTCGAACGGCTTCGCCGGCGCCCCGAACCTGAACGCCATCGCCAACGATCCGCTGGCCGCGCCCCAGGCCACCCTGATCTCGACCCTGGCCAAGGGCGTTCTGGGCGGCGACCTGAACTGGAGTCTGCTGGGGATCGGCGCCCTGATCGGCCTGGCCCTGGTCGCCATCGACGAGACCCTGCGCAAGACCTCGGCCGGCCGCTACAGCCTGCCGGCCCTGGGCGTGGGCCTGGCCATCTATCTGCCCAGCACGGTCACCGCCCCCGTCGTCGTCGGCGCCGTGGTCGGCTGGATCTACGACAAGCTGGTCGACAAGGACGCCACCGGCGAGGCCGCCAAGCGCCTGGGCGTGCTGGTCGCCTCGGGCTTCATCGTCGGCGAGAGCCTGTTCAACGTGGCCCTGGCCGGCCTGATCGTCGGCTCCGGCAAGGGCGAGCCCCTGGCCCTGCCGTTCGCGCCGTCCGAGCACATCGGCATGATCCTGTCCCTGATCGCCGCGGCGATCGTGGTGTTCGGGCTCTACAACTGGGCGCGCGGCGCGGCCAAGAAGACGGCCGAGGCCTGAGGCCGGAGATGTTGAAGGTCTGGGGCCGCCGTTCCTCCTTCAACGTCCAGAAAGTGCTGTGGCTCGTGGGGGAGCTTGATCTTCCCCACGAGCACGTTCCCGCCGGCGGCGACCACGGCGGACTCGACGACCCCGACTTTCTGGCGATGAACCCGCATGGACGGGTCCCGGTCATCGACGACGGCGGCGTGGTCGTCTGGGAGTCCCACGCCATCCTCCGCTATCTCGCCGCCCAGCATGGCGGCCCCGCCTGGTGGCCCGAGGCCCCCGCCGACCGTGCCGAGGCCGACGGCTGGATGGACTGGACCCAGACCGCCCTGCAGCGCGACTTCCTGACCGGCGTATTCTGGGGTTGGTACCGGACGCCGGAAGCTCAACGGGACAACCGCGCCGTCGAAGCCGCTCTCGCCGCCTGCGCCCGCCACTTCCAACTGCTGGACAAGGTGCTGGCCGATCGACCGTTCCTGGGCGGCGATGCGCCGGGGCTGGCCGACATCCCGGCCGGCACGCACCTCTACCGCTACTGCGAACTCGAGATCGAACGGCCGAAGACGCCGAACGTCGAGGCCTGGTACGCGCGGCTGCGCGATCGCCCCGCCTATCGCGAGGCCGTCATGATCCCATTCGGCGAGATGAAGGGCCGGCTGGCCTACTAAGCGCGGCCTAATCCGCCGCCAGGATCGTGAACATCACCTCGGCCCGCCCACGATAACCCAGCGACTCATAGAGCCCGATCGCCGTGGCGTTACTGGCGTAGCTGTGCAGGAAGGCCTTCTCCCCCGTCGCCAGGATCGTGGCCGTCACCTCGCGCAACAGGCGCGCGGCGTAGCCCTTTCCGCGATGGTCGGGATGGACGCAGACGCCGCTGGCCTCGGTATAGCCGTCAGGCCGCATCCGCTGGCCGGCCATGGCGACCAGATGGCCGTCGACCCGCACGCCGATGAAGTCGCCCAGCTGATGGGTGCGCGAGAAGAACGGGCCGGGTTTGGTCAGGGTGGCCAGGGCCAGCATCTCGGCGGCGTCGGCGTCGCCCAGCGGCAGCATGTCGAAGGCGACGTCCCAGGCCGGCGCGACGGTCTCGGCGACCATCTGCAGGCACAGCGAACTGGAGACGATCTGTGTCCCAGGCGGGGCCGGCGGCGTGGTCGGCTCGATCAGGCCGACGGTCCCCATCTCCCGGACCAGCGCGCCCAGATCGACCGCGCTCTGCGGGCTGTCGTCCAGCGTCCCGGCGAACAGGCCGAAATCCGGATGCATTCGTACGGCGCCGCCACGCCGGACCGCCAGATGGCTCTGGCGCCCCGTCAGGGTGGAGATAGCGGGGCGGTCGAGAACGTGAGCGGTCATGCGTCCATTCAAGCGGGACAATAGGCGGCGATCAACGCCTTGACGGCGCCGACCACGGCCTTGGCCGGCTTGTCGTCCCCATCGAACATCTGGCTGGAGGTGAAGACGCCCTCGATCAGCAGCATCATGGCGTCGCCCAGGGCCTTGGGATCGGACGCGCCCATCTCGGCCGCCTTGGCCCGGAGACGATCACGCAGCTCCTGCTTGTGGACCTGCGACACCTGGCGGCCCGCGTGCTCACGGTGGGGGTATTCGACCACGGCGTTGGACAGGTTGCAGCCGCGATAGTCGTCGCCGCCCGAGCGGTCGGCCAGCACCTGGAAGTAGGCGATCATCTGGGCCTTGGGGTCGTTCGGATGCAGCGCCTCGGCCGCCTCGAACCGTTCCCAGAAGCCGACCTCGACCTCGCGCAGCACGGCGGCGACCAGCTCATCCTTGGACTTGTAGCTACGATAGAGGCTGGGTTTGGTCACGCCCGCCTTGGTGACGATCTCGTCGACCCCGACCGCGCGGATGCCCTCGCGATAGAACAGCTCACGCGCCGTGTCGAAGATGCGTTCGGCGGCGCGCGGCGTAGGACCATAGGGCCCTTTGAGAATTTCTTCGGGTGCTCGATCTGACATGATGCTTGACGATGTTACTTACCGGTACGTATGTAACCGAACAACCCCGTACCGATCGGTTACATAGAGACGACGCATGACGACCGCCAGCCGCCTGACGCGCCAACGCCCGTTCGGCCAGAACTACGCCTTCGTGGTCGCCGGGGCGATCTTCCTGGCCCTTTTGGCCGCCGCCGGCCTGCGCGCCGCGCCGGGCGTGCTGATCCTGCCGCTGGAGAAGGCCTTCGGCTGGGATCGCGGCTCCATCTCCCTGGCCGCCGGCGTCGGCATCTTCCTCTACGGCCTCACGGGCCCCTTCGCGGCGGCGCTGATGCAGTCGTTCGGCCTGCGCAAGACCGTGACCCTGGCCTTGCTGCTGATGGCGGCCTCGACTGGGCTCTCGGCCTTCATGACCGCCTCATGGCAGTACGTGGCGACCTGGGGCGTGCTGGCGGGGTTCGGCAGCGGCGCGGTGGCCATGGTGTTGGGGGCGACGGTGGTGAACCGCTGGTTCGTCGCCCGGCGCGGCCTGATGCTGGGCCTGCTGACCGCCTCGACCGCCACCGGCTCATTGATCTTTCTACCGGGCATGGCGCTGATCGCCGACCATGGCGGCTGGAAGCCGGTCGTGGTCACCGTCGCCATCGTCTGCCTGGTCCTGGCCCCGCTGGTCTGGCTGCTGATCCCCGAGCGCCCCGCCGATGTCGGCCTTAAACCCTATGGCGCGCCGGACGACTACGAGGCCCCCGCCCCGCTGAACGGCGCCAACGCCCTGGCCTACGCCTTCCAGGCCCTGGGCCGCGCGGCCAGGACCCGGACCTTCTGGCTGCTGTTCCTGGGCTTCTTCATCTGCGGCCTGACCACCAACGGCCTGGTCGGCGTGCACATGATCGCCTTCTGCGGCGACCGGGGCATGCCCGAGGTCAAGGCCGCGGGCCTCTTGGCGCTGATGGGCTTGTTCGACCTCTTCGGCACGACGGCGTCGGGCTGGCTGACCGACCGCTATGACAGCCGCAAGCTGCTGTTCATCTACTACGTGCTGCGCGGGCTCTCGCTGATCTACCTGCCGTTCTCGGACTTCTCGGTGATCAGCCTGTCGGCGTTCGCGGTGTTCTACGGCCTCGACTGGATCGCCACCGTGCCGCCGACCGTACGCCTGGCCACCCAGGCCTTTGGCGAGCGCGACGGCCCGATCGTGTTTGGCTGGATCGCGGCGGGCCACCAGTTGGGCGCGGCCACGGCGGCCATCGGCGCGGGCATGATCCGCGCCAGCCAGGGCCAGTATGTCGAGGCCTTCATCATCGCCGGCGCGGCGGGGCTGGTCGCCGGCGTGGCGTCGCTGATGATCCGCCGCGCGGTCCCCAAGCCAGCTCTGGCCTGAGGCGCGCAGCGATCAGAGAGGGTTAGTCCAGGTCTTCGGCCAGGATGGCCATTTCGAACATGAACGAGCCGTCCTCGTCTTCGTCCTGGAAGAGCACGCCGATGAATTCGCCAGCGACTTCGACCTCGGCCGAGTCTTTCTGCTTGGGGCGCGGCTTCACGGCGATGTGCGGGTTGCCGAAGGTGCGCTTCAGGTGCTTTTCGAGCTTGGCGATGTCGTTGGCGTCCACGGGGGGCCTCTTGTTCTAGCTATGCGCCCGGGAGCGCGTTGTCGGGGCGAAACTAGCGTCCGGGGCGTGGGGCGCAAGCGCTTCCGGCGGATGAGGTGTGGACGCTCCTTCGGCCAGCAGCCAGTCGCGAAAAAGGACGGCCTCTTCGGTGGCTCCGTCGGGCGGCGTGACGGCCACGATCTTGGCCCGGCCGGGCGCGAAACCGAGCGGCGCCACGAGGCGTCCGCTGGCCAGGTCGCGCTGCACGAAGGCCCACGGCCCGATGGCCACGCCCATGCCGGCGGCGGCGGCTTCCAGCATGTAGAAATAGTGGTCGAACTCCTGCTCGCTAACGGGCGGCGGCAGGTCGACGACTTCGAAATTGCGCGCCCAGTCCGACCAGCTTTCTGGGAAGGTGCGGGTCAACAGGCGCGGCAGGGCGCAGACCTGCCCCAGGGTCATCGGCGTTTTGGCCAGTTCAGGGGCCATCACCGGCCCATGGAAGTGCTCCATGAACGGCGTCGCCACCGAGTCGTAGGTCACCACCGTGTCGGGCGAGCGCATGCGGATGGCCAGGTCGATCCCGTCGGCCTTGAAGTCGAAAGGCCCGTTGGACTCCGCCACCCGCACCGGGATGTCCGGATGCGCCGCCTGGAAGCCCGGCAGGCGCGGGATGAGCCACTTCATGGCGAAGGTCGGCAGGCAGGAGACGACCAGCGGCCTGGGGCCCGCAGGGACCGGGCGCGGCACGGCCGCCTCGATCTGGTCGAAGGCCGGCGACAGGGCTTGGGCCAGCTTCAGCCCGGCCTCGGTCATACGGAGGCGGGTGCGCGGGCCTTCGGTCAGGGCGACGCCCAGATGCTCTTCCAGTTGGCGGATCTGGCGACTGACCGCGCCATGCGTCACGCATAGCTCGGCGGCGGCCAGGGTCATGCGCCCATGTCGGCCGAACGCCTCGAAGGCGCGCAGGGCGTTCAGGGAGGGCAGCTGTCGGCGAGCCATGTGATTAAACCTCACAGAAGGCCGACCGATAAGTCGTTATTCGAAGCCGCGCAACCGATGGATAGTCGCGCGCATGCCCGCCGCCGCTCCGCAACGCATCACCCTGCCCCAGGTCCTGGCCCTGATGGCGATCTGGACCGCCGTGATCTACGGCGTCACAGCCAAGCGGCCGCCGGACACAGAGCAAATCTCACTGAAGAAGCCCGCCCCCATCGCCTGCGCCAGGCAGGGCTGATCCGCGAAATCAGGGTCCAGATAAGGGTTGGGCCCCGGCGCGTTACGCTGCCGGGGCCCAGGTCCGCCCACTAGGTCGGGGGGGCGTAGAGGGGCGGACGTGAGATAAACGCCAGCCCCTGAACGTGGTTCCGCCAGCTACTTCGTCGGCGCGAGTTTTATTTCGTAGAGCTTGGGCCACAGCTTGCCGGTGACGAACAGGCGGTCGCCGACGGCGTCATAGGCGATGCCGTTCAGCACGTCGTCCTGGGGCCCGGTGACGCCGGCTTCCTTCAGCAGGCCCGCCAGCTCGATCCAGCCGACGACGTTGCCGGTCTTGATGTCGATGCGGGCGATGCGGGTGGTCTGCCAGACATTGGCCAACAGCTCGCCCTTGACCCATTCCAGCTCGTTGAGATTGCGCACCGGCACGCCGTGGTCGGTGATCTCGATACGGCCGGTCTCCTTCAGGGTGTCGGGATCCAGGAAGCGGATGAACGAGGTGCCGTCGCTCATCATGATCCGCTTGTCATCGCGGGTCAGGGCCCAGCCCTCGCCCGGATAGCTGAACTCGCCGATCCGTTCGAAGCTGTCGATGTCGTAGATGATCCCGATCTCGTCGGTCCAGGTCAGCGCGTAGAGCCGGTTCTTCCAGTCGACGACGCCCTCGCCGAAATAGCGGCTGTCGACGATGCGCTCCTGCTCGGAAACGCCGGTCTCCAGGTTCCACTTGCGGATGAACGACCGGCCCTTCAGGCCCGTGCTCTCGAAGATGAAGCCATCGCGATAGAACAGGCCCTCGGTGAAGGCGGCGGTGTCGTGCGGATAGGCCTTCACGACGGTATAGCCGCCGACCGGCGCGGTCGCGGCCAGGGCGCTGGTCACGAGCACGGACGACAGGATCAGCCCACTCAGGCCGCGAAGGAAGGTGCCCATGGGCATCCGCGCGATCAGATGTCGGAGCCGTTGTAGACGGTCTCGGCCAGGGTGTGGTCCATGGTCCGGGCCGGCTCCTCGCAGGTCGGGCAGTTGACTAGGCGCGCGGGTACGCCCGCCGCCGTGCAGTGAGCGGGCACGGCCCGCAGCACCACCGAGCCCGAGGCGATCTTGGCGTAGTCGCCGACGGTGATGTTGCCCAGCACCTTGGCCCCCGCGCCCAGCAGGACGCCGTTGCCGATCTTGGGGTGGCGATCACCGCGATCGGCGCCGGTGCCGCCCAGGGTCACGCCATGCAGCATCGAGACATCGTCGCCGACCACCGCGGTCTCGCCGATGACGATGCCGGTGCCGTGGTCGATGAACACGCCCTTGCCGATCCTGGCGGCGGGATTGATGTCGACCTGGAAGACTTCGCTGGACCGGCTCTGCAGATAGAAGGCCAGGGTCTCGCGGCCCTCGGTCCATAGCCAGTGCGACACGCGGTGAGTCTGCAGGGCCAGGAAGCCCTTGAAGAACAGGAACGGCTGGACATAGCCCTTGCAGGCGGGATCGCGCTCGAACACCGCCTTCAGGTCGGCCTCCGCCGCCTCGACGATCGAGGGATCGCTCTTGAACGCCTCGGCGGCGAACTCGCGCGCCGTCATCGCTCGCATCTCCTGGTCGCCCAGCTTGCGCGCCAACTGAAAGGTCAGGGCGTCGGCCAGATTGTCATGGCTGAGGATCACCGCGTTCAGCAGCGAGGCCAGGGCCGGCTCGGCCTTGGCGGCATGTTCGGCCTGGTTGCGCAGGGCGATCCAGACGGGGGTTTCCGTCTCCGGCGTCACGACTTCCAGAGGCTTGGCCATCGGGCTCTCCCTTCCCTCACGGCGGATACATAGAGCATCTTGATAAAAAATGCTCCACCGACGCGACGAGCGCCGGCTATTCCAGGATGAGAGCCGCCAACTCGACCGGCAGTTCCCCTCGGACGGCCATATGGTGCGTCCGCAGCAGTAACGCCACCGTAATTGCGTCGGGCATGTGGCCGGCGGTCGCGGCGTCCAGCGCTTCTCGGAACGGCACGCGGGCGACGGCCAGGTCCTCGGTCTCGTCCGGCGCCGCCTCGGTGGGTGACAGATCCATGGCCAGAAAGCCGTGGCAGATCTCGTCGGTGACCGAGTTGGAGAGCTCCATCCGGAGGATCTGGCGCCAGTCGGCCGCCCGCAGGCCCACCTCCTCGGCCAGTTCGCGCTTGGCGCCGTCCAGCGGATCCTCGTCCAGCGGCGCGCCGCCTTCGGGCAGCTCCCAGCTGTAATTGGCCAGCGAGAAGCGGTTCTGCCCGACCAGGGTCACCGTGCCGTCCGCGTGCAGCGGCACGACGCCGATCGCCCGGTTCTTGAACCCGACCTTGCCGTAGAGGGCCGACCGTCCCGTCGGGGCGATGGCCCGGTATTCGGTCAGGGTGATCCACGGGTTGTCGTACACGACTTGACGGGACGAGACGCCCCAGGGCTTTCCGTGCGGCTTCAGCCAGGCGGGCTTTTCGGACATGGCGGCTCACGCGACTTGTGGCGGCCGCGCCGCGGCCATAGTTGATCGGCTTATATCGCTTCGGAGAGATCGTCTTGGCCGCTTCCGTTCCCCCTGCCCCTGAATTCGCCGAGACGCTGCCGATCGAGGCCTCGCCCGAAGTCGTCGCCTTCCTGGCCAAGCGCCGCTCGGCCTCGGCCATGAGCCTGGCCGCCCCGGGGCCGGACGACGCCCAATTGGCCGACCTGCTGCGCATCGCCGCCCGCGTGCCCGACCACGGCAAGCTGGCCCCCTGGCGGTTCGTGATCCTGAAAGGCGCGGCCAAGGACGCCTTCGCCGAGCGGATCACTCAGTTGGCCGACAGCCAGGCCAATCCGGCCAAGGCCAACGCGGCTCTGCGCAAGCTGACCCGCCCGCCGGTCGCGGTGGCCGTGATCTCGCGCTTCATTCCGGGCGAGATCCCCGAGTGGGAGCAACGCCAGAGCGCCTCGGCGGTTTGTCATCAGTTGCTGTTGGCCGCGTCGGCCCTAGGCTGGGGCGCCAACTGGATCACCGACTGGTACAGCTACGACCCGCGCGCCACGGCGATCCTCGGCTTGGCCGAGGGCGAGCAGGTCGCCGGCTACCTCTATCTGGGCACGTCGACCGAGCAGCCGCAGGAGCGCGTGCGCCCCGACGTGGCGGCGATCACCACGGAATGGAGCCCTAGCTAGGCTCGCCGCGTTCCTTCAGCACAACGAGGACACCCCATGGCCAAGCATAAAGACCCCTGGACGAGCCTGGCCTTCGATTCCTGGTCTCTGGGGCTGGAAGCCTCGACCGTGATCGGCCTGCGCATGATGAAGCTCGCCGCCGGCGGGGCGGCGGCCCAGTCCGAAGCCCAGTTGATGGTCGGCGAGAAGGTCGCGACTAGCATGACCTTGCCGATGCTGGCCATGACCGGCCAACTGGGCGCCTCCGGGCCGGCGATCGCGGCGGGGTCTCTGGCCCATCTGCGCAAGAAGGTGCGGGCCAACCGGCGGCGGCTGGCTAAGGGTTAGGCTTCCACCGCCAACCCCAGCCGCGCCTGGACCGCCTTCACATAGGTCGGCCCCACCGGCACGGCGACACCGTCCCGCAGCACCAACGCGATCAGGCCCTTGCCGAGGCGGTTGACCGCCTCGACCCGGTCGGGGCTGACGAAGGCCGAGCGGTGGACGCGGATCATCTTGTTGGGATCGAGGCCCTGCTCCAGGGCGCTCATGGTGATGCGGTGGATGTGGCTGCGGGTGGCGGTGTGCAGCAGGACGTAGTCCTTGGCCGCCTCGATCCAGTCGATCTCGCTGACCGCCACGCGGACATGGCCGTGGCGGGTGGCCACCCAGATGCCGTCGAGGTCGGTTTCCCGAGCCGGCGCGGTCGCCGCCTCGGCCTGTTCGAAGACCTTTTGCAGGGTGCGGCGGCGGCGAGCCCGCTCGACGGCCTGGCGCAGGCGGTCGAAGCGCACGGGCTTGAGCAGATAGTCGGCGGCCTCCACCGCGAAAGCGTCGGCGGCATAGACCTCGAAAGCGGTGACGAAGACGATCTCGGGCCTGTGCTCGGCCGGCAGTTCGGACGCCAGGGCCAGGCCGCTCAGCTCGGGCATCTGGATGTCGAGCATCACGAGATCGGGCGACCGGTCGGCGATGGCCTCGGCCGCCTCGCGACCATTGCGGGCCACGCCGACCAGCTCGGTGTCGGGGATCTGATCGAACAGGGCCGTCAGCCGTTCCAGGGCGGCGGGTTCGTCGTCGACCAGCAGGACCTTCAGTCGCATCAGGCCGCCCTCGCCTGGGTTTCCAGCGTCAGCGGGATGCGTATCAGCACCAGGAAACCGCGCTCTCGCGGAGCCGCCTGCAAGACGCCGCGCGCGCCATACAGCACCTCCAGCCGCTGGCGGACATTGGTCAGGCCCACGCCCATGCCGCCCGCCGCCTGGGCTCCAACAGGATTTGGCGCCTCCCCGTCGTCCTCGATGATCACCACCAAGTCATCGCCGTCACGGGAGGCTTCGAGGCGGATCGTCACGGGCCGGCTGGTCGGGGCGACGCCATGCTTGACCGCGTTCTCGATCAGCGGCTGCAGCACGAAGCTGGGGACCAGCGCTCCGCGCAGATCGTTGGGGCACGAAAACTCGACGCCCAGCCGGTCGCGGAAGCGAACGCTCTCGATCTCCAGATAGGCCTGCAGGGTGGCCAGCTCGTCCTCGAGCGGGATGATCGCCTGGGGATCGGCCGCCAGGGTCAGGCGCAGAAACTCGGCCAGGCGGGCCAGCATCGACTCGGCCTCGTCGTTGCGGCCGGTGATCACCGAGGCCGAGACGGCGTTCAGGGTGTTGAACAGGAAATGCGGATTGAGCTGGTAGCGTAAGGCCGCCAGCCGCGCGGCGCTAGCCTGGGCCTCGGCGGCCAGGGCCTGGGCGCGGGCGTCGGCCAGCTGCCGCTCGCGCTCGCGCGTCACCCGCACCGCGATCATCATCAGATAGAGCGCGCCCAGCAGGGCGAACATCCAGGCCGCGACCAGGAACTGGCTGACGAAGCGGCTCGCCAGGGCCCGAACGTTCGGGTTGGCCCCATCCAGCACCGCCCGCACCTGACCGCCCGCCACCAGATCGAACACAGCCATGACGGCGGCGGCGGCCAGGAGCGTCGGCAACAACGCCGTGAAGCGCACCGTTCGCGCGTCGTTCGGCGTCCGAGCGGCGCGGCGGTAGATCAGCACCGACAGGAACAGGCCCGAGATCATGAACAGCAGATAGCTGACGCTCATGCCGGCCGGAGGCGGCTTGCCCGCGGCCAGGGACGGCAGGCCGAACAGCAGCATGTCCAGTCCCCAGACGCCCAGGGTCAGGATCGCGGCCTGCCGCGACAGAGGGGATCTTGAGCCGGCGTCCGGAGCGGTCATGCCCTTCAGTCTAGCTGAAGGCGCAAAAAGCGCAGCCCGCGTCCGGCGCACCGGCGCCCGCTTTCGTCGCTCCGCCGCCCGCTCACGCGGCCCGGTCGCACGAGACCCGACAGCGCTTCTCCGCTGGGCGATGAAGGCGCGACCGCCTCGGCCAGGCGCCCCCTGGCCAAATCCCTCAGACAGGTGAACCCCGTCCGGGGCGGTTGCTCCAAAACCCCCTGTCGCCGCGCCTCAAAGGCGCGGCGACGCCTTTTCAGCCTCGGCCGCGATACGGGGCAACGCCCTGGTCGGGGACCCACAGGCCTTCCGGCGCCGGGCCGGTCTGCCAGAAGACGTCGATCGGGATGCCGCCGCGCGGATACCAGTAACCGCCGATGCGCAGCCAGCGCGGCTGGGCGACCTCGACGATCTTGCGGGCGACCTTGACGGTGCAGTCCTCGTGGAACGAGCCGTGGTTGCGGAAGCTGGTCAGATAGAGCTTCAGCGACTTGCTCTCGATCAGCCAGTCGCCCGGCGCATAGTCGATCACCAGGTGGGCGAAGTCGGGCTGGCCGGTGACGGGACACAGCGAGGTGAATTCCGGCGCGACGAAGCGGGCCAGATACAGCACGTCGTGCTGCGGATTGGGCACGCGCTCGAGGGTGGCGGCTTCGGGGCTGTCGGGCGCATCGACGACGCGGCCCAGCTGGGTGACGTTGAGATCGGTCATCGCCGCGATTTAGGCTTCCCAAGCTTGCGAGACAAGCCGCGCCCCCCTCGCTACAACGTCGCAAACAACTGTTCGGGAGAGAGAACCATGTCGGGACGGGACTTCGACGGCTTCACGGTGGTGATCACGGGGGCCTCCACGGGCCTGGGCCGCGCGATCGCGGTGGAGGTCGCCCGGCGCGGCGCGGGGCTGGTGGTCGTCAACTACGCCAGCAGCGCCGACGCGGCCGCGGAAACCGCGCGCCTGGTCGAGGCCGAAGGCTCGAAAGCCGTTCTGGTCCAGGGCGACGTCGCCAATGACGAGGACTGCAAGAAGATCGTCGCGGCGGCCGCGCCGACCGGCCGCATCGACGCCCTGTTCAACAACGCCGGCGTGACCAAGTTCGCGCCCAACCACGGCGACCTCGACGCGGTGAACGCCGAGGACTTCCTGAAGCTCTATGCGGTCAATGTGGTCGGCGCCTTCCAGATGGTCCGCGCCGCCCGCGCGCTGCTGGAGGCCGCGCCGTCGCCGGGCGCCGTGGTCAACACCAGCTCCATCGCGGCGGTCCAGGGGATCGGCTCGTCGGTGCCCTATGCCGCCTCCAAGGGCGCCATGACCACCATGACCCTGTCGCTGGCCCGGTCGCTCGGCCCGCGCATCCGCGTCAACGCGGTCTGCCCCGGCTTCATCGACACGCCATGGTTCAAGGACGTGCCCGACGACTCGATGGAACGCCTGCGGGCGGGCGCCGCGGCGGCGACGCCGCTGAAGGTCGCCTCGACGGCCGAGGACATCGCCGGAGCCGCGGTGTTCCTGGCGTCACCAGCATCGCGCCACGTAACGGGCGAAACGCTTCTGGTCGATGCGGGTCTGCACCTGGGCGGAGCAAGTCTTTCAATGCGGTAAAGCCACAGGCCAAGCGCTATCGTCTTTTTAAGCACCTGTGACTTGTCTGCGTCCATTCTGAAGCAAAAGCGTCACACTGCGCTCAAACTTTGAGCTTTGGGCGCCGATCTTGCTGGCGCTTCGAGTCCCTCGGTTGCAACAAAGCATACGCCCTCAACTAATCCTTGGGGGACGCAAGCGCTTGCAGGCGCGCGTCGGGGTCCGGGTCCACAGCCCGGAGAACGACACAGAAAAGGGGATAGAACTATGAAAGCCATGAAGATCGCGCTGGCCTCGGCCGTCGCCACCGTTGCGCTGTCGGGCGCCGCGATGGCCCAGGAAGCTACCAAGCCCACCATCTCGTTCAACCTGGGCATCACCAACGACTACGTGTTCCGCGGCATCAGCCAGACCCAGGGCGATCCGGCCATCTCCGGCGGCGTCGACGCCGGCTACGGCATCTTCTACGCGGGCGTCTGGGCCTCGAACGTCGACTTCGGCGTGCCGGACCCGGACCTGGAAGTCGACTTCTATGCCGGCGTGAAGCCGACCGTGGGTGACACCTCGTTCGACTTCGGCGTGCTGTACTACGGCTACCGCAAGGACAAGAACGGCGCGCCGGGCGCCAACAGCTACACCGAAGTGAAGGCCGCCGTGTCGCGCAACTTCGCTGGCGCCACCCTGGGCGCGGCCGTCTACTACTCGCCGGAATGGCCGGGCAAGGGTGGTGACGCCACCTACGGCGAAATCAACGCCGCCATCCCGATCGCCGAGAAGTTCACCCTGTCGGGCGCTGTCGGCCGTCAGGAAATCAAGAACTACGCCGACTACAACACCTGGAACATCGGCGTCGGCTTCCTGCTCGGCGAGAACGCCACGATCGACGTGCGCTATCACGACACCGACGCGCACGAGATCGCCAAGATCTACGACAGCCGCGTGGCCGTCAGCCTGAAGGCCGCGTTCTAAGCTCACTCAAGCTTAGAGACGAAGAGACGAAGCCGCCCCGGTTCGCCGGGGCGGCTTTTTCTTTGTCAGCCTAGGTTGCGGGCGCTTTAGGCGGCCGCATGGCCAGGACGGCGACGAACACCACCGCCGTCACCGCCGCGAACAGTTCGAAGGTCGGCGAGAAGCCGCCCAGCCGGTCACGCATGGCCCCGGCGATGAACGGCCCAGCCGCCGAGACCGCGCCGACCAGGCAGGTCAGGGAGAACAGCTCCAGGTTCGACTGCCGGCCATAATAGTTCAGCAGCAGCACGGTCACGGCCAGCACGGTCAGGCCGAAGCCCACACCCGTGCCGATGGCGTAGAGCAGCATCAGGGCCGGGCTCGCGGCCTTGGCCAGGGCCAGCAGGCCGACGACCAGCATCCCTTGCGCGAAGATCAGCAGCCAGCGCGGATCGACCCGGTCGCCCAGCGCTCCGCCGGCCAGTCGGGCCAGGGTCTGCATCAGCGATTCCAGGCTCAGCATCTTGGCCGCGAGCGCCGCGGCCGCGACCGAGGCGACGCCCGCGGCGACTCCCAGCTCCGCCAGGTGAGTCACCGAGACGCTGGCCACGGTCACGCCGACCAGCAGGTGGCTGAAATAGGCGGCGACCAGGATGTAGAACTGCGGGGTCCGCAGCGCCTGGGGCACGGTCCATTCGTAGGCGGTGCGGTAGACGCGGGCGTTGGCCGGCGCCTGACGGGCCTCCTGCTCGACTTCCAGGTCGACCTCGTGCGCGGCCTGGTTCAGCCACTTGGAGCCGCCGACCATCAGGGCGCAGGCCAGGCCGACGACGGCGGCCAGCCCGGCCTGGACGATCCAGTAGGCTCGCCAGTCGTTGCCGCTCATGCCCATCAGGGTCAGGGTCATCCACGGCCCGGCCGCGCCGCCCAGCGAACCGAATGTGAAGTAGACGCCGAACGGCAGGGCGCGCTTACGGAACAGCGACGACAGGACATGGGTGCCGGGGATCAGCGCCGCCATCTGGAAGCCGACGCCGCAGGCCGCCGCGCCGACATAGTAGCTGAGCAGGCTCTCGGAATTGGCGAGGCCGAGGAACCCGGCCGCCAGCACCGCCGCGCCCAGCAGCAGCGTGCCGCGCACGCCGATCCGGCGGATCAGGATGGCCGGCAGCCACGACGAGGCGCCGGTGAAGACGCCCAGCACCGAAAAGCCCAGGAACGCCTTCTCGAAGCTCCACTTGAGCTCGCCGATCATGGCCGGCAGCACGACGCCCAACGAACCGTAGGTCGAGGCGGTGATCAGGAACAGCAGCAGGCTGAACGCCGCCAGCAGCAGCCACGGGCGGAAGCGGTCGTCAGAGGCCACTCCCCCGCCTCGCGGGGAAGCTTCAGACAAAGATGTCGTCACGATCAGAACGTCCGCTTCAGGGTGGCCCGCCACTCCCTCCCCTTGCCCGGCAAGGCGCCGAGGTTGGCGTAGGTGTCGGCGTCGGGGGTGAAATAGAACTTGTTGAGCAGGTTATCGATATTGACCGACAGGGTGTACGGCCCGTGGTTCACGAAAGCTGAAGCGTTGACCAGGGAATAGGACGGATAGCGCACCGCGTTCTGCACGGTGCCCGCCGTGCGGCTGACATGGCTGACGCCGACCGTCGCGCCGGCCTGGCCCCAGTCGTAGCCCTTGCTGGTGTAGGTTCCGTACAGGCTGACCACCGACTTCGGGATCAGGGTGTAGGCGTAGTCGCCGCCGCGCCCCGGCAGGCTGGCGAAGCTCCACACCACGTACGAGCCGCCATAGCCCTGTGCGCCAGGCACGCCGGCGGTGTAGGCCGGGATGTACTGGAACGAGGCGTCCGGCCCCTTGATCGTCGTGCGCTGGCTGTTGCCGGCGAAGGTGAAGGACAGATGCTCCGACGCCAGCCAGCGGACCTCGACCTCGACGCCCTTGGCGCGCGTGCCCTGCACGACCGGCGGGGCGATGGCGCCGGTCACCTGGGTGCGGTTCTGTCTGTAGGCCGCGACCGAGCCGATCAGCGCCCCGCGCAGCAGCTGGAACTTCACGCCCGCCTCGGTCAGGTCCGAGCTCGACAGCCACGAGCCGTCGGCCACCAGGTTTGGCGCGACGTCGCCGGCCTGGCTCATCTCCAGCGCGGCGGCCTTGGCGTAGCTGACATAGGGCATCAGGCCGATCGGCAGCTTGTAGGTCAGGCTGGCGCCGTAGGTGGCCTTGTTCCGATCGTCCGCCTGCTTGCCGGCGATGACGTAGCTGAGGACGCCGGTGTCCTGGCTCTCGACGCTGTAGTGGTCCCAGCGGCCGCCCAGCACCAGGTTGAAGCGCCCGGCCTCGATGTCGGAGGTGACGAAGACGCCGGTCTGCTTCCAGGTCGAGCGGTTGTCGTTCTCCCACTGCAGGCCGATGTCGCCGGCTTCCGTGTCGAACGGGCTGTCGATGGTGTCGGTCGGCGTGGGGCCGAAGCTGATGTCGCGGCGATCGAGCGCGATCAGGCCGCTGTTGAAGCTCTCGCGCCGGCGACCCTCGAACCAGCGGTGCGCGCCGCCGACCAGGGTGCGGGCGCGGACGGCGCCGACATCGGTCGGGAAGGCGTAGGTCAGGCGAATCTCGCTGACCTTGGCGTCGGTCGTGGCCGGATAGCCATAGGAGACGAAGCGGCGGTTCTCCAGGCGGTCATGGAACAGCTGCAGCTTGATCGCGCGGTCGCCGCCCAGGTCCTTGGCGAGGTCGAAATAGAGCGTCCGGGTGTTGGTCTTCGAGAAGTCGGCGGGACTGATATAGACCGTGCGTCTGTCCAGCGTCGTCGTACCGACGCCGGTGTCCAGGGTGTGGGCCGCATCGGACGCCGGGAAGCCGTAATACGGGATGTAGAGGGCGCTGGCGTAGGGGTAAAACCCCACCTCATTGGGGGTCAGCTTGCCGTTGTGGTCGGCGTCGACCAGCGAGGTGTCGCGGCCGGTGATGTAGGTCCGGTTGTCGATCAGGTCCTGGGTCAGGCGGTTCCAGCCCGGCGTCTGCACGTCGCCGTCAGAGTGGAACGCCATGCCGCCGAAGGCCGTGCTCCAGCCTTTCCCAAGGTCGAAGTCAGACGAGACCTCCAGCGTCTGGTGACGCGGATAGACGCCCTTGTAGTAGCTGTGGCTGTCCTCGGCCTCGCCATAGACATAGACGCCGCCCTCGGCCCCGCCGAGGTTCACGGGCGCGCCGAACTGGCCGGTGACCAGCTTCTTGTTGTAGCTGCCGACCGTGGCGGTGAGCTCACCCTCCGGCTTGGCCAGGAAGCGGCCCTCGTCGCGGGCTGACTTGGGGATGAAGTTGACCAGGCCGCCGACCTTGCCGGCGCCATAGACCGGGGTCGGCGGGCCGCGCAGGATCTCGATGCGCGAGGCCCCGCCGATCGGGGTCGAATAGGTCCCGCGGTTCTCCACCCGCTTGAAGCCCCTGAAGTAGTTCTCGGCCAGGGTGCCGCGGATGTTGAGCGCGCCGGGCACGCCGTAGAAGCTGGCGGTGTGGGCTCCGGGCGAGACCTTGGTCACGCCGTCCAGGGTCAGCACCCCGTAGCGCTCAAGCGTCACGTCGCTGACCAGGCTGGCCGAGCGCGGCGTCTCGATCAACGGCTTGGCGAGGCCGAAGACGCTCGTGCTCGGCTGCTTTTCCAGCAGGCCCGCCTTGTCGCGCGCCACGATGATCACCGCATCGACCTGATCGGCCACCTGGTCTTCCGCATGCGCCGCGAACGCGGTCGTGCTCGAAAGAGCCAGGATGCTGGCGGACAGGAGAACGCTTCTGGACGGCATCGGAGTTTCGGCCTTCACGCCGACGGGCGGGAAGGCCTGGCGGTCACGCTCCGATATCTGGGTATGTCTTGATCTTCGTCAAAATGCCTTCTGACATTTCAGTGGAGATTGCGAAGCCTCTGTGGCCGGAAAGACGCAGATCTTGTGAAGGCGCTCCCCTGCGATGCGGGGGAGGATCCAGGCGTCTAAGCCGCGCCGACGTGCGGCCGGGTCTGCGCCTCCGGCTGGACGTTCAGGATCCGCAGCATGGCGTTGCGCGAGGCCTCGGCGTCGCCGCCGGCGATGACGCGGGCGACCTGGCGGTGCTCCTCGATCTCGTCCAGCAGTTCCTGCTCCGTGGCGCCGTTGAACGAAAACACCCAGAAGCGGGCGGCCTTGTGCTGCAGCGGGATCAGGATCCGGGCCAGGGCCAGGTTGCCGGAGGCGCGGGCGACCAGGGCGTGGAAGCGCAGATCCATGGCCACCAGGGCCGGCAGGTCGCAGATCTTGGCGGCCGCCTCGCCCTCGGCGAAGACGTCGTACATCGTCTGGGCCTCGCCCTTGGAGGCGTGCTTGGCCGCCAGGCTGGCGCAGTGCGGCTCGATCAGCACCCGGGCGTCGTAACCCTGGCGCAGCTCGACCAGATCCAGCGGCGCGACCGTGGTGCCCGAGCGGGCCCGGCGGATCACCAGACCCTCCAGCGCCAGGCGGCCCAGCGCGTCACGCACCCCGGCCAGGCCGGTGTCGTAGTGGGCGGCCAGCGACTGCTCGTCCAGACGCGCGCCAGCCGGCAGCTCGCCCAGGATCAGGTCCAGCAGGATCCGCTCATAGACCTTGGTCTTCTGCAGGTCCGGCGACCAATCCTCGAGCCCCGAGGAGTTGGCGACGTCCAGCACCAGGGTGCGAGCGGCGTTGAGCGAAGGCGAAGCCATGGGCGATCCGTGAGCGGCGGTCGCTGATAGGTAGTGTGAAATTTCAGGGGTGGCTAGGGCGACTAGAACGCCGGGATCACCGCCCCTGCGTACTTCTGCTCCATGAAGGCCTTGACCTCCGGCGTCGTCAGGGCCGCGGCCAGCTTCTTGACGCGCGGGTCGTCCTTGTTGTCCGGACGTCCGACCAGGTAGTTCACGTAGGGACTGGTCTTGTCCTCGATGATCAGAGCGTCCTTGGACGGGTTCAGCTTGGCGTCCAACGCGTAGTTGGTGTTGATCACCGCCAGATCGACCTGGTTCAGCATGCGCGGCAGGGCCGGCGCTTCCAGCTCCTTGAACTTCAGGTTCTTCGGATTGCCGGTGATGTCGCGGAGCGTGGCCAGGGCGTTCGTGGGGTCCTTCAGGGTGATGACGCCGTTCTTGGCCAGCAGGATCAGCGACCGCCCCTCGGTGCTGCCGTCGTTGGGAATGGCCACGGTGGCGCCGTCCGGCAAGGCGGCGATCGACTTCCACTTCGACGAATAGGCGCCGATCGGCTCGACGTGGACGCCCTGGATCGGGATCAGGTTCGTGCCCTTGTCGTGGTTGAAGCTCTCCAGATACGGCAACGTCTCGAAATAGCTGACGTCGATGCGCTTCTCGGCCACCTGGGTGTTGGGCTGGACGTAGTCGTTGAACACCTTGATCTCGATGTTCAGCCCCTCGGCGGCCAGCTTCGGCTTGATGAATTCCAGCACCTCGGCGTGCGGCACGGCGGTGGCGGCCACGGTCAGGGTGTCGGGCGCGCTGGCCTTGGGTTCCTTCTGGCCGCACGCAGCGAGCGTCATGGCGGCGAGGCCGAGAACGAGAATAGCGCGGCGGGCGACCATGAACGGCTCCATAAGGCGATCTGACGGGTAGGCTTTTGCCCCGTCGGCGCCTCTTGAGGAAATCAGATTTCCTGAGGGCCTGTCGAGCGATCGCTTGACCCGGCCTCCGAACAGGCGGCTTGGAGGGGGATGGCCAAGGAAACCGTCCACATCGTGCAAGCCTATGTCGCGGGACGCGGCAAGGGCCTGAAGGCCGAACAGCAGATCGGCTGCAAGACGGCGGAAGAGGCGCGCCGCAAGGCCGAGCGGCTGGCGCCGCTGCGCGAAGGCGTCGTCGCCTTTTCGGCCAGCGCCGATGTCGAACTGGGCGACTACGACGAGAACCCCGACATCCTGTTCAAGGCCGGCCGCCTGCCGCACCCGTTCGACCAGGCTTAGGGACCGAAACCTCGTCCTTCGACAAGCTCAGGATGAGGTTTCTACCCGAACGTCAGCATTCGTCCTCACCCAGAGCTTGTCGAAGGGCGAGGACGACCCCGAGGCCTCTAGTCCTCGTCGTTCGCCGGCTCGGGTACGTCCGGCTCACCGTGGATGACCCAGTTGGCGATGAAGTCGGGCGTTTCGCCGGCCAGGGTGGTGACGCCCGCCTCGGCGACCTGGATGGCCGAGGTCTGGGGCGGCAGGGTGTAGGTGTCGCCATCGTGCTCGCCCAGCAGGTCCAGCACGATGCCTTCGTCCTCGGTGGCGTCGATCACCACGCCGAAGAACTGCTGGCGCTCGGCCACCTCGCCGTCCTCGTCGAGGAAGGTCAGGTTCATCAGCAGGGTCTTGCCCAGCATGCTCTTGGCGAAGGCGGCGTCCCAATGAGCGTCGAGGGGTTGGTCGCCTTGGTCGATATCGTCGGTCATCGTCAGCTCTATTTGTGCGAAACGCGACGCACCACCGCATCGCCGATCATCTGCAGCACCTGGACCAGCACCAGCATCAGCACGACGGTGACGATCATCACGTCGGTCTGGAAGCGCTGGTAGCCGAAGCGGATGGCGAGGTCGCCCAGGCCGCCCGCCCCGACCACGCCAGCCATGGCGGTGTAGGAGACCAGGGCCACGGCGGTGACGGTCGCGGCGGCCACCAGGCCCGGCAGCGCCTCGGGCAACAACGCGCCCAGCACCACCTGACGTCGCTTGGCGCCCATGGCGAAGCTGGCCTCGATCACCCCTTTGTCGACCTCGCGCAAGGCGGTCTCCACCAGGCGCGCGAAGAACGGCGCCGCGCCCACCACCAGCGGCGGGATGGCGCCGGCCACGCCCAGCGAGGTGCCCACCAGCGCCACGGTCAGCGGGATCATCACGATCAGCAGGATCACGAACGGCACCGAGCGCAGGACATTGACCAGCAGCGACAACAGGCCGTTGGCGACCTTGTTCTCCAGCATCTGGCCCTTGCCGGTCAGGAACAGGATGACGCCCAGCGGCAGGCCCAGGGCGATGGTCAGCACCAGCGAACCGCCCAGCATCGACAGGGTGTCGATGGTCGCCTGGCCGATCTCGCTCCAGTCGATGTTCGAGACGCTCATCGGGCGGTCTCCCCGGACAGCTCGTCGACGCGCACGCCGGAGGCCTGGAACTGAGCGATGGCCGCGGCGACATCGCCGCCGGTCAGGGCCAGGGTCAACTGGCCGTAGGGCGTCTCGCGCAGGCGGTGGATGCGCCCGCCCAGGATCGAATAGTCGACGCCGGTGGTCCGGGCGACCTCGCCCAGCACCGGCTTGTAGGTCGCCTCGCCCCGGAAGGTCAGGCGCACCACGCGGCCCGACAGGGCGGCGTCGGCGGCGGGTTCGCCATCGGCCTCGCGCACGAAGCGGCGGGCGGTGGCGCTCTTGGGATGCAGGAAGACGTCCTCGACGGGCCCCTCCTCCACCAAGCGCCCCGCGTCCAGCACGGCGACGCGGTCGCAGACGCGGCGGACCACGTCCATCTCGTGGGTGATCAGCACGATGGTCAGGCCCAGCTCGCGGTTCAGGCCCGAGATCAGGTCGAGAATCTGTTCGGTGGTCTCCGGGTCGAGGGCGCTGGTGGCCTCGTCGCACAGCAGGACCTTGGGATTGGTCGCCAGCGCCCGGGCGATGCCGACCCGTTGCTTCTGGCCGCCCGACAGCTGGGCCGGATACTTGTCGGCGTGGGCGGTGAGGCTCACCCGCTCCAGCAGCTCGGCCGTGCGCGCCTTGACCTCGGCGGCCGGACGCCCGGCCAGCTTCAGCGGGAAGGCGACGTTCTGGGTGACGGTCTTGCCCGACAGCAGGTTGAAGTGCTGGAAGATCATCCCGACCCGGCGACGCAGGGCGCGCAGGCCCTCGACGCCCAGGGCCGCGACGTCGTCGCCGTCGACGATCACCTTGCCGTCGGTCGGCGTCTCCAGCCCGTTGATCAGCCGGATCAGCGTCGACTTGCCCGCGCCCGAGGCGCCGATCACGCCGAACACCTCGCCGGCCTTCACCGACAGCGAGACCTCGCGAAGGGCCGCGTGAGCGCACCCTTCCTTGCTTGAGGCCGCATAGGTCTTGGAAACAGCCTCGAAGGCGATCACGTCGTCTTAGGTCCTGTGAATGGGGAGCGCTGCACTTAGGCGCTCCCCGCCCGATAGTCGAGACTCTGACCTAGGGCTGCCTCACCACCGCGCCGCCCTTCATCACGAACACCGGCTTTTCCAGCACCGTCACGTCGGCCAGCGGGTCACCCGCCACCGCGATGATGTCGCCCCAGCGGCCGACGGCGACCTGGCCGACGTCCTTGGTCTGGCCCAGGGCTTCGGCGGCGGTGATCGTCGCGGCCTGGATCGCCTGCAGCGGCGTGGCGCCATAGCGGACCATGACCGCGAACTGCTTGGCGTTGTCGCCGTGCGGATAGACCCCGGCGTCGGTGCCGTAGATCATCTTCACCCCAGCCTTCAGCGCCTTCTTGAAGTTCTGGCGCTGGATCTCGCCAATGTCGCGGTCCTTGCGCAGGTTATCCTCCAGGACGCCGTTCTTCTTGCCCTCGGCCTGGGTGTAGTCGGTGTTGTAGATGTCCATCGAGAAGTAGGTCCCGTGCTGGACCGCCAGCTTGATCCCCTCGTCGTCGACCAGGCTGGCGTGCTCGATGGTGTCGATGCCCGCCTTGATCGCCTCGCGGATGCCCGCCGCGCCGTGGGCGTGGGCGGCGACCCTGATGCCGGCCATGTGGGCCTCGTCGGCCACGGCGTGCATCTCCTCATAGGTCAGTTGCTGCTGGCCCGGCTCGTCGCCGCGCGAGAACACCCCGCCCGTCGCGCAGATCTTGATCACCTGGGCGCCGTACTTCTTCAGCGTCCGGACCGCCTTGCGTGCTTCGTCCGGACTGTCGATGTTGTAGGGCCCCTTCTCGTCCATCGACGGCGGGAAGAAGGTCGAGTCGCAGTGGCCGCCGGTCGCGCCGATCGCCCAGGTCGCCGTGACGATGCGCGGACCGATCACATAGCCGCCGTCGATCGCCTCGCGCAGGCCGACGTCGTCGAAGTCGGCCGAGCCGACGTTGCGGATGGTCGTGAAACCCGCCTCCAGCGTCTTCTTCGCGTTGGCGACCTGCACCACGCTCCAGAAGCGATCGCTGTATTCCAGGCTGTTATAGCCGCCGATCTCGGCCAGGCCGTCGATATGGGTGTGCATGTCGATCAGGCCCGGCAGCAGGGTCGCGCCTGGCAGGTCGACGACCTTGGCCCCCGTCGGAACCGCATCGCCCTTCTTGCCGACGCTGGTGATGCGACCGTCGGTGACGATCACCAACGGGTTGTCGACATACTTGCCGCTGGCCACGTCCAGCAGCCGCGCGGCGCTGACCGCCTCGACCTGCGCCGCGTTCGCCGCGCCCGCCGCCAGCACGCCCGCCGCCAACACCGCGGCCTTGATCCCCTCACGCATTCGATCCGTCCCCATCCAACTTGAGCGGAGGACGCTAGCACGCCCGCGCGCGCCGTCGAGCCTCCACCCGCTCGCCGGATCTGACCGAGCCCGGGAACCTTCGGCGACACCAGCCGCATCTGGCCTCCGCGGACGCCTATCCAGCCCAGATGAAAGCCAGCGTCGGCACGTCCCGGCGTCAACAAGCCGTCATACTTTAATCGTATAGATACACGCGTCTCATTTGCATTTTTTATATCTTCGTTCGTCAAGGGGGCTTCACGAACGTCGCATCGCAAACGGGATCCAGCCTCGCACAGCTCTTCCCTGAACCGCCTCCTTGCCGGGCTTTTCAGGGCGTTAACCCGTCGGTGATCGCCGACGGGAGGGGGACGGCGCGCGCCTCGAGCGGGCGTCGGGACACAATCAACGGAGTTATCCATGTTCGACCCGCCATCGCGTCTCAAGCTCGCGGCCCTGACCGGCGTCAGCGTCTTCGCGCTCGCCTTCGCTCCGGCCGTCCACGCCCAGACGGCCAATACGCAGGCCCCGAAAGCCAAGGCCAAACCCTCCGCCGACGACGCCGTCAGCGAGGTGGTCATCACCGGTCAGCGCCTGTCGACCGCCAACTCGATCCAGGATCAGAAAAAGGCCACCGGCGTCGTCAATGTCATTTCCGCCGACGATCTGGGCAAGCTGCCTGACGCGAACGTGGCCGACGCCCTGGCCCGCATCCCCGGCGTCAATGTCGTCGTCAATCAGGAGACCGGCGAAGGCGAATACGTCTCCATCCGCGGCCTGGCCAGCACCTACAACGCCTATTCGATCAACGGCGTGCGCGTGGCGCTGACGGACGCCAGCTCGCGCAAGATGTCGATGACGGTCCTGCCGCCCAACGGCCTGAAGGCGATTTCGGTCAACAAGACTCTGACGCCCGATCTGGACGGTGACGCGATCGGCGGTTCGGTCAACTTCGTCACCCCGACCGCCTTCGACTTCCGCAAGCCCACCCTGCGCGTCTTCGCCTCCTACGGCCTCAATGACCGCGCCCAGAAGCAGGACGAGCCGGCCGGCAGCGGCCAGATCCAGATCGACGGCGCGCGCAAGTTCGGCGATGGACGCTTTGGTTTGTTCGGATCGGTCTATTACGGCAAGAGCCACTACACCAACGAAGAGTCCGAGAACGACGGCGAGTGGGAGCCTTACCGCTGGCGCAAGGATTCGACCGAGGCCATCGACAGCCGCTCGATGTATCTGCCGGGCATCGACCTGGACTTCCGTCGCGGCGAACAGGAGCGCTTTGGCGGCAACTTCTCGGCCGACTATCAGATCGACCAGCACAACTTCTATGTCCGCGGCCAGTACGCCAAGCTGAACCGCACGGGCACCAATGACTACACGGACTTCCGCAGCCGTCCGACCAAGCGCCTGACGCAGGTCAATCTGGAAGACACGACCCTTCTGCAGCCGGAGCAGATGATCACCGGCCGTGATGCGGTGAAGGGCAACATCTACGGCTATACCGTCGGCCAGATCGTCGACACGGACAAGGACGGCCTGATCACCGACGCCGACCGCAAGTCGGGCAACTCGTACTGGTCGCTGTTTGGCCGTTCGGGCGTGTGGAACCCCAAGGCGTTCCAGTTCGCCCGCACCCACGAGTCCCAGGACCAGGAGTCCTCGCTCTACACGATCAACGCCGGGGGCCAGAGCCGCTTCGAGCGTCTGACGCTCGACTACGACCTCAGCTACTCCTACGGCGAGAAGGGCACGCCGCTGTACTACGGCATCGGCTACAACTGCGATAAGTGCTCGACCGATCCGATGTTCAACTCGACCGGCATCCTGTGGTCGTCGGCCGATCCGCGTTTCCCGCTGGCTCAACTGCCGGCCTATGCCGCCAACGTCGATCACCGCGACGATCTGCTGCCGTTCGACGGCGCGTCGATGAACAAGGATAAGCAGTCCGACGCCCGCACCGCGCTGAAGTTCGATGCTCGTTATGAGATGGACGGCCTGATCGACTATGTGAAAGGCGGCTTCAAGTATCTCAAGTCAGAGCGCGAATATGACTCCACCCCGATCTGGGAAGGGGACTTGTCCGGCACGCCGCTGGACGGCAAGTCGCTGGCGGCGTCCGGCCTGGTCGAGCGTCAGGTCGATGGCTTCTTCAAGAACCGCTACTACTACGGCTCCATCCTGAGCCGCGAACGGGTCATCGCCGCGGTGAACGCGGCGCGCGCCGCCAATCCGGTGTCCTATTCGACCGCGGACCTCAGCAAGGACGACAAGAAGGGCTCGGAAACCATCTATGCCGGCTACGCGCTGGCCCATGTCAGGTCGGGCAATCTCGAAGTCGTCGGCGGCGCCCGCGTCGAACACACCAAGGTGGAAACCACCGCGTGGATCGCCGACGCCACGACGTCGGGGTTCGGCAAGACCAACCGCGACTACACCAACTTCCTGCCCAGCATCACCGCTGTCTACCGTCAGGGCGAGACCCTGGTCTATCGCGGCGCGATCTGGACCAGCTTCTCGCGTCCAGAATATTCGAACATCTCGCGCGGCGAAAGCGTGACCCGCGATCCCGCGACCAAGGAAATCATCGCCATCAGCCGCGGCAATCCGGACCTGAAGCCCGGTGAGTCGGTCAATTTCGACCTGTCGGCCGAATGGTATCCGGATCGCTCCAGCGTGGTGTCCGTCGGCGTCTTCCACAAGAAGATCAAGAACTTCATCTTCACCAACGGCCGCTCGGTCAACGCTCCGACCAAGGAAGGCACGATCACCATCACTCAGCCGCAGAACGGCGAGGACGCGACCCTGACGGGCGTGGAACTGAACCTGATCAAGTCGTTCGAAGGTCTTTCGGCGCCGTTCGACGGCTTCGGCGTCGAGGCCAACGTCACCTCGCAGACGTCCGAGGCCGAAACGGGCCTGGACTATCGTCGCGGCCATCCGATCACGTTCCTGCAGGCGCCGGACCTGATCTACAACACCTCTCTGACCTATCAGAAGTACGGTATCGAAGCCAAACTCAGCTATCAGTATCAAGGCGCTTATATCGAAGACACGCGCGACAACGCGGTCGACAAGTGGGTGCAGCCTAACAAGTCGCTCGACCTGCATACCCGCTACAACATTCGCCGGGGCCTGACGGTCGACTTCGACGTTCAGAATATCCTGGATGGTCACCGTTACTATACGACCAAGGGTAAGAACCCGACCTATCAGAAGGACTACATGGAGCCGGGCCGGAACTTTATCCTGCGCGTCGCCTATTCCTACTGATCAGACTTAATCTTTTTCCTTGCCCTTCCGGCTCGCGCCGGAAGGGCTTTTCTTTGGCCTCCCGGCGAGTGACTGGCCCCCGAGCCAAGGTCTGTTTGAGTTTCCGGTCCCGATTTGTATGGTCCGGGTCAGTCACCTGTCGAAGAGAGAATCATGGCCGTTTCGCCTGACGATGGCGCCGAGCGTAGCCGCCGCCGTGAAGCCGGCAGCCTGTCGATCGGGGCGCTGAAGGCCTTCGTCACCGTCGTCGATCAAGGCTCCTTCTCGCGCGCGGCCGCCGTGCTGGGCGTTTCCCAGCCAAACATCTCCAATCAGATCAACGCGCTGGAACAGATCTGCGGCGTTCGGCTGCTGAACCGGCGCACCCAGAACCAGAACCTGACCGACGCCGGGCGCGAGCTCTATACGCGGGCGCGGCTGGTCATCAGCCGCGTCGACGATTTCGAGATGACCGCCAATCTATTCAGTGGATTGAAGCGCGGACGCATGTCGATCGGCTTTTCGACGCCGCCGGCGACCATGCAGCTGATCAGTCAATTCAGGCGCACCTATCCGGATATCGAGATTTCCACCCGGTTGGGCAATACGCGCTCCCTGACGCAGGATGTGATGGAATGTCGGGCCGATGTGGCGATCATTTCGCTGCTGGAGCCCGATCCGATCCTGGCCTGCCACCTGGTTTTCGAGCAGTCGCTCAACCTGATGGTGCCCGTCGATCACCCCTTCGCCCAGCGCGCTCACATCGAAGCCCGTGAGCTGGGCGGTCTGCCGCTGGTCCTGCGGGAGGAGGGCTCGGTGACGCGCGCCCTGACGGAAATCGCGCTCGGTCGAAGCGCCACCAGCGTGGAGAGGGGCTTCATCGTCGAAAGCCGTGAAGCGGTTAAGGAAGCCACCGCCCACGGCATCGGGTTCGGCTGTATTCTGGATGGCGAAATCGGACACGACGTCCGACTGAAGGCCTTGCCCGTCCACGGCATGCCCCGCACCGGCGGCGTTTACATCGTCACCTTGCGTGAAAACATGGAAATTCCGGCGGTTTCGGCCTTCATTCGCCTTGCTGGACTAAAGGGAACCGCACTATAACAATATCAAATGTCACCGGATGATGGATTTGATATTTTTATGACAAACCCTGCCCCCGCCCTGCTTAACGAGATCCGCGACATCTATCTGGGCAACGCCCAGCGCCCTTATGGCCTCTACGGCATCAATCAGCTGCAGCACGCCCTTCAGTCGGCCGCCCATGCCGAAGCGCAGGCCCTGTCGTCATCCCTCGTCATCGCCTGCCTGCTGCACGATGTCGGGCACATGATCCACGATCTGGGCGAAGCGCCCGCGGAAGAGGGCGTCGACGATCTGCACGAAGCCCTGGGGGCCGAATGGGCGGCGGCGCGCTTTCCCCTGGCCGTGAGCGAGCCCATACGCCTGCATGTGGCCGCAAAACGCTATCTGTGCAGCGTGGAGCCCGGCTATCAGGACGGCCTGTCGAAAGATTCCCGCATCTCTCTGGCGCTGCAGGGCGGTGTGATGGACAGCGCCGAACAGCTGACCTTCCTGCACGAGCCCTTCGCCGATCAGGCCATCGCCCTGCGGCGTATCGATGAGTTGGCCAAGGACAAGAACGCCGTAACCGACAGCCTCGATGAGTTTCTCGAGCGTCACCTCGTGGCGGCGCTGGACGAGGAGACCACCCCCAGCTGATCGTCACGCGATCATAATAATATCGCATTATATCAACGACTCTATAATGCGATATTATGCTGATCGGGGACGGCATGACCTCCAGACTTACGCGCGGCCTGGCCCGATCCGGGCCAGGATGGGTGGCCGCCTACGCCCTGACGGCGGCTTTCACGACCTACTTCTGCATGTATGCCTTCCGCAAACCGTTCGCGGTCGCCAGCTACGCGGGCGTTTCGGGTTGGCCGTTCGCCATCGACTTCAAGATCGTCCTCGTCATCGCTCAGGTGCTGGGCTACGCCCTGTCCAAGCTGATCGGCATCAAGGTGGTCAGCGAGGCGCAGCCGCAACACCGGGCGTTTCTGATCGTGGGCTTCGTCGTCAGCTCATGGCTGGCCCTGATCCTTTTTGCTGTCCTGCCCGCGCCGCTGAAGATCATCGCCATCTTTTTCAGCGGCCTGCCGCTGGGGATGATCTGGGGGCTGGTGTTCGGCTTTCTGGAGGGACGACGCGCCTCGGAATGGCTGGGCGCCGGCCTGTGCATCAGCTTCATTGTCTCTTCCGGGGTGGTCAAGTCCGTCGGACGCTCGCTGATCGTCGACCACGGCGTCCCGGAACTGTGGATGCCGGCCGCGACCGGAGCCCTCTTCCTGCCTGTGCTGGCCCTGTCGGTCTGGATGCTGTCTCAGACCCCTCCGCCGGACGCGCGGGACGTGGTCGAGCGCATGGCGCGCCAACCCATGTTCCGCGAAGACCGCAAGGCCTTCTGGGCGCGCGGCGGATTGGGGATAGCGCTGCTTATCCTCGCCTATATCGTCCTGACCGCCCTACGCGACTTCCGCGACAATTTCGCCGTCGAGCTTTGGGAGGCGCTGGGCTATGGCGACAAGCCGGCCGTCTTCAGCCTGTCGGAACTGCCGATCGCCGCCCTCATCCTGCCGCTGTTCGGCCTGACGAGCCTGATCCGCGACAATCGCCGCGCGGTAATGGCCTACCACATCATGATCATCGCCGGAGCGGTCCTGATCGCCGTGGCGACCCTGGCGTGGCAGGCGCATCTGCTCGGCCCGCTGTGGTGGATGATCGCCGTCGGGGCCGGGGTCTATCTCGGCTTTATCCCCTACAACGCGGTGCTGGCCGACCGGCTGACCGCGGCCCTCGGCCTGCCCGGCAACGCGGCCTTCTTCATGTATCTGGCCGACGCCTCCGGCTATGGCGGCAGCGTCGCCCTGATGCTGCTGAAGAGTTTCGGCCTGTCCTTGAGCTGGCTCGGCTTCTTCACCGGTCTTTGCTACGCGGCGGCCGCCATCGTCGGAATTACGACCGCGGGCTCGGCCCTGTACTTCTCCGCGAAGGTCTTCCGCAAATGACACCAACCCGCCGCAACGTGACCGCCGCCCTGGGCGGTGTGACTCTGGGCGCCCTCGCCGCGCCGATGGCCGGCGCGGCCGCGCAACTCGCCGCCCCGATCCGCCGCATCGCCATTCTGGGCTGCATCCGCCAGAAAAAGCCGGTCCCGGCCCTGATGGCCTATGCCGCCGCCAAGGCCGACCTCAACCTGTGGATCGGCGACAACGTCTACGTGGACACCAAGGACGACCCGGCCGCCTTCGCCGAGGCCTACGCCCAGCTCGCCAGCAAGCCCGGCTTCGCCGAGCTGCGCGCCCAGGGTGTTCACATGGCGACGTGGGACGATCACGACTATGGCGCGAACGACGCCGATCGGACCTATCCGCTGAAGGAGGTCTCCAAGACGGCCTTCCAGCGCTTCTGGAACCTCGAAACCGACACCTCCGCGCCGGAAGACGGCGTCTACAACAGCCGGCTGTTCACGTTCGGCCAGCGCCGGCTGCACGTCATCATGCTGGACGTGCGCTGGCGTCGTGACGCGCCCGATGGACATGGCGACATTCTGGGCGAGGGGCAATGGCGCTGGCTGGACGGCCGACTGGCTGTTCCGGCCGACTTGACGCTGGTGATCAGCGGCACGCAGATCCTGCTCAACGCCGGCACGGGCTCCGAGACCTGGGAAGACTATCCGCGCGCCCGCGACCGCCTATTCAAGATGATCCGCAAGCATCGCCGCGAAGGCGTCGTGTTCATCACCGGCGATCAACACTATGGCGAGGTGGCCCGCGCGCGCGGCGCTCTGGGCTACGACGCGGTGGAACTGCAGTTTTGCGGCCTCAATCAGATCGAGAAGCCGGAAAAGAACCTCTACCGCGTCTCCCCTGTATCCACGAGCCTGCACGCCATGTGCCTCCTGGATATCCAGTGGGAGGCGGACGACTACAACGCGCCGCACATCCTCTATCGCGTCAGCGACAGCCAGACGGGCGCGACCGACATCGCCTATCGCCTCAATTTCAGTGAACTGACCTATAGCTGAGGGACGTCGCCATGACCGCTGACCGCCGCCATTTCCTCAAGGCGCTGGGCGCCGCCGGCCTGAGCGCCGCCACGCTGGCGACGCTGGAAAAAGCCATGGCCACCCCGGCCAATAACCGCACCGGAACGATCATGGACGTCGAGCACGTGGTGATCCTGATGCAGGAGAACCGCGCCTTCGACCACTATTTCGGCGGCTTCCCCGGCGTGCGCGGCCTGGGCGATCCACGGCCCTTGCGGCTGCGGAACGGTCACACCGTCTGGCGTCAGCCCAGCGATCAGCACCCGGACGGATATGTGCAGCCCTACTGGGCCGATTCAAAGAGCGCCAACGCCTATGTGGTCGACGGCGGGGATCAAGGGCACACCGCCGCGACGATCATCGTCAATGGCGGACGTTTCGATCAGTGGGGCGTTTCCCGGCAGCTTCAACACCGCATGACCTACTACAAGGCCTCGGACCTGCCGTTTTACCATGCCCTGGCCTCGACCTTCACCATCCTGGACGCCTACCACTGCTCGACCCTGACCCAGACCTATCCCAACCGCCTGCATCTTTGGACCGGCTGCAACGGCGGCGGGCATGTGGGCGGCGACCCGGTGATGAGCAACTACGGCGAGGACGAAACGCCTTCAGCCGACATGGCCACCGATCAGCCGATCAAGGCTTATGAGTGGACGACCTACGCCGAGCGCCTTGAGGCGGCGGGCGTAAGCTGGAAGGTTTATCAGGAGTACGACAATTTCGGCGACAACATCCTGTCGGTGTTCAAGCCCTTCCGCCCCTGCGACAAGGATTCCAACCTCTACAAGCGTGGCCGTTCATGGGTGTCCGAGCACAAGGACGGCGCCGACCGCACCCGGTCGGACGGCAAGCAACTCGTCGAAGCCTTCCGCGCCGACATCGCCGCTGGACGCCTGCCGCAAGTGTCGTGGATCGTTACGGCGGCGGCGCTGTCCGAACACCCGCGCTGGACGCCGGCGGACGGCGAAAACCTGACGGCCAAGCTGATCGAAGCCCTCGTCGATCATCCCGAGGTCTTCTCCAAGACCGTCTTCATCCTGAACTACGACGAGGCGGGCGGCCTGTTCGACCATATGCTGCCCCCCATGCCCGCCGCCGACGCGACGCGTGGCTATAGCGGCGTCAGCGTCGCCGGCGAGTTCAAGGACTACGACAAACATCCCCACCCCGGCGTCAGCGGCCCTCAGCCGCTGGGCCTGGGCATCCGCGTCCCGGCCATCGTCGTTTCGCCGTGGAGCCGTGGCGGCTATGTCTGCTCGCAGGTCTTCGACCACACCTCGACCCTGAAGTTCCTGGAAAAGCGCTTCGGCGTGAAGGAGCCGAACATTTCCGACTGGCGGCGCGCGGTGTCCGGCGACCTGACCTCGTGCTTCGATTTCAAGACGCCGAACGCGGACACGCGGGGCATCGACCTGCCGTCCACCGACGACTACACGCAGCGCCTGGCCCATGCCGCGCGCCAGCCCGCCCTGAAAATCCCCGCGGTCCAGACCCCCGCCGAGCAGCCTCGCGTGCAAAGACCGGCGCGCGCCCTGCCCTATCGCCTGGGGGCCGATCTGCGGCCAGACGGGGAAAACCTGCTGGTCGAGCTCGCCAACACCGGCGGCCACGCGGCGGTCTTCACCATCCATGACTACGCGCCCTACGGCCTGAGCGCGCCGTGGCACTACACGCTGGTCGCGGGCGAGCGCCATACGGCGGCGCAGTGGAACCACAAGGACAAGGAAGCCTACGATCTGGCCGTGCATGGGCCCAATGGCTTCTACCGCCATTTCCGCGGTCGCCCGTCCAAGAACGGCTATGTCCGGGTCGCTCTGCGCGAAGAACCGGCGACCGGAAAGGTCATGCTGAGCGTGCGCAATGAGGCCTCGGTCAAGGCGAAGCTCAGCCTTGGCGTCGATCCGCGCTATCCCGTCGCCGCCGGCGCCTCACGCCAGCAGGCCATCGCACTGGAGTCCGGCGAGCAGCGCGAAATCGCCCTCGATCTCGCCGCCAGCGACCTTTGGTACGATATCAGCCTGACGGATGCCGCCGATGCCGACAGCCTGTGGCGCTATGCCGGGCGCGTCGAAAACGGCAAACCGGGCCGCACCGACCCCGGCATTGGGACGATGGTGCTGACTCTGTAATCCGGACAGAAGAACGGAAACATCAAAGGGCCGGGTCGTGCGCGTATAGCCGCACGGACGGCCACCGAGCCTTCAGCTTCGCAAGCAGCCGCTGAACCTTGAGGCGTTCTGAGAACGCCTCAAGCCTCCGGGAAGTCGGTGCTGATCGTAAGGTCCTCCCAAATCCCAATCTCCGCCTCGACCGCCTTCAGCTTGGCGCGGGCTCGGCGCAGGGCGTCGGAGCCCAGCAGTAGGTGCAACGGCGGATCGGACGCGTCGACGATGCGCAGGAGGGCCTGAGCGGCGCGGTCCGGATCGCCCAACTGCTGGCCAGCCATCGACGAGAAGGCCGCGCGGGCATTGCCGACCGTGGCGTCGTAGCCTTCGGCCCGCGTCTCGCTCAGGCGGATGGAGTGGGTCGACAGGAAGTCGGTCCGGAAGGCGCCGGGCGCGACGGCCGTGAGCTTGACGCCCAGCGGCGCGACCTCCTGGTGCAGCGACGCCGTCAGCCCCTCCAGGGCGTACTTCGCCGCCGCGTAGAGCGCCGAGGCCGCCCCCGGCGCCCGGCCGGCGATCGAGGTGATGTTGAAGATCCGGGCCTCGCCCTGCGCACGCAGCCGGGGCAAGGCCGCGCGGATGACCTTGAACGGCCCGAAGACGTCGGTGGCGAACAGCCGCTCGACCTCCGCGTCCGTGGCGTCCTCAAGCGCTCCCAGCAGGCCGTAGCCGGCGTTGTTGACCACGATGTCCAACCTTCCACCGGCCAGGCGGAAGGCCTCGTCGACGGCTCGGTCGATGGCCGCGCCGTCGGTGACGTCCAGGGTCAGGACGTGCAGCATCCCCGGCCCCGCCTCGATCGCCGGTGCGCCCGAGCGGACCGTGCCAACCACGGTGTCGCCCCGCGCCAGGGCCGCCTGGGCCAGCGCGAGCCCCAGGCCGCGCGAGATCCCGGTGATGAACCAATGCTTCGTCATCGCATGCTCCTTGTGAGGCGCACCTTGTGCGTCCGCCGGAGCGACTTCAGAATAGAACTATATCTGCGTGAGCTTATTAGCCGGGCTAAACAATGACCACGAGCACCAACGCGATGCTGAGCGGCGGCGACTTCGCCCACCTGCGCGCCTTCGTGGCGGTGGGCCAGGCCTTGAGCTTTACCCGCGCCGCCGAGATCCTCGGGGTCACGCCGTCCGCCCTCAGCCAGGTGGTTCGGACCTTCGAGGACCGGATCGGCGTTCGTCTGCTGAACCGCACCACTCGCAGCGTCTCGCTGACCGAAGCCGGCGAGAACCTGCTGCGCCGCGTCGCCCCGGCGGTGGCCGAGCTCAGCCAGGCCGTTGGCCAGGCCCGCCTCTACCAGGAGCGTCCGTCGGGGACGGTGCGGGTCCATGTGTTCCGCTCGGCCGCGGAGCTCTACATCCAGCCGATCCTGCCCGCGTTCCGCAGCGCCTTTCCGCAGGTCGTGCTGGACATCACGATCGACGACGAAGTCGTCGACACCGTGGCGGCCGGGTTCGACGCGGCCATCCGTATCGGCGAGGTTATCGAGCGCGACATGATCGCCGTGCCGTTGGAGCCGCCCGTGCGGCAGATCCCGGTCGCCGCGCCCAGCTATATCGCCGAACGCGGCCTGCCGGCCCATCCGCGCGCCCTGCTAGGCCACGACTGCATCCGCTGGCGCTGGCCGGGTCGCACCCAGCCCTATCGCTGGGAGTTCTTCGAGAATGGCGCCTGGTTCGAGGTCGAGGTCGACGGGCCGCTGATCGTCAACAGCAAGGACATCGCCCTCAAGGCCGCCATCGACGGCGTCGGCATCGCCTTCTCCGTCGAGCGCACCGCCCGCCAGGCCATCGCCGATGGCCTGCTGGTCCCGATGCTGGAGCCCTGGTGCGAGCCCTTCCCGGGCCACCACCTGTGCTTTCCTCAGCAGCGCCAGATGAGCCCCGCCCTGCGCGCCTTCATCGACGCGGTCCGCGACGGCGCTTCGGCCACTTAGTCCGCTTGCCAACGAGCGGCGAAAGCGTTGAGCCCATGAGAACTTGGCGGACTTGACGCGGCTGGCCACGTTCGACGTGAAGACGCGCTGGTCTCGCGGACACACGTCCCGCGCCGCCTGATGGGCATGGTCGACGGCCGTTGCGCGGTCATGGCTCTGCTTCGCATCGCCCTTAAGTGATGCGACTCATTTGCATTTGCAAATACAGCTCGTTAGAAGCCCGGTCGTTGTACGAAAGCCAAGGGGGTCCAACGATGATCGGAATCAAGAGCCGGGCGCTGCTCATGGCTGGGGCCAGCGTCGCACTGCTGACCCCGGCCAGCCTAGCCCACGCCGACGAAAGCAAGACTGACGTCAATCAGGTCGAACAGGTGGTCGTCACCGCCGCCGCCACCCAGCAGAAGCTGACCGACGCGCCAGCCAGCATTTCGGTCGTCACCGAGGAGGACCTGCATGTCCGTCCGGTCCGGGACCTGGCGGACATCCTCGACCGGGTCGAAGGCGTGACCCTCAACCGATCGGGCAATCAGCGCACGATCCAGCTACGCGGCCTGGGCAGCGCCTACACGCTCTTCCTGATCGACGGCAAGCGCGTGAACTCGACCAGCGCCATGTTCCGCGGCAATGACTTCGACGCCGGCTGGGTGCCAGTCGAGGCGATTTCCCGGGTCGAGGTCGTGCGCGGCCCAATGTCTTCGCTCTATGGCTCGGACGCCATCGGCGGCGTGGTCAACATCATCACCAAGCCGGTCGGCAAGCATTGGACGGGCTCGGCCAGTCTTGACTATGTGCTGCAGGAGGACGGCGACGCGGGGGACGCCTACAAGGCTGGCTTCTTCGCCAGCGGCCCCCTGAAGGACGACGTCCTGGGCCTGAAGATCTATGGCGGCTACAACCGCCGCCTCGGCGACGCCAACAGCGTCAACCCGCCCACGACGAGCGGCGGCGCGCCGCTGTTCGGCATCCGCGACAAGCACGAGGGCTATGTCGACGCAACCCTGGCCTGGACGCCCGACAAGGCCAACACCGTCCTGGCCAACCTCGGCTGGAACCGCCTGACCCACGACAGCTTCCCGATGGAGCGTCGCGACTGGTCGCTTACCCACAAGGGCAAGTATGGTTTCGGCGCCACCCAGTTGCGCGCCTACGGCGACCGCATCGAGAACGAGATCGGCAACGTCACGGGTCAGAAGAACCCGAACAAGGCGACCAACGCCGCTGTCGACGGCCGTGTCACCCTGCCTTGGGACGCCGTACGCCAGACCATCACCTTGGGCGCGGAGTGGCGGCGCCAGGAGCTGAAGGATCCGGCCAACCTGCGCGGCCTGCCCGGAACGCCGACCTACAATCAGAACCCGGTCACCCAGGTTGACCAGAAGGCCGCCTTCATCGAGGACGAGGTTCGTTTCACCGACGATCTGCGCCTGACGATCGGCGACCGCTATGACGACCACGAGAACTTCGGCGGTCACCACAGCCCTCGCGCCTATCTCGTCTTTCACGCCACGCCGAACATCACGTTCAAGGGCGGCGCGGCCAAGGCCTTCCGCGCGCCCACCCTGCTGCAGAACAGCCCCAACTGGGGTTCGGTGTCCTGCGGCAGCGCCACGACGGGCTGCTACATCATCGGCTCGACCGAGCTGAAGCCCGAGACGGCCACCAGTCGCGAACTGGGCGTGCGCGCCGAGTTCGACCGGTTCAGTGGCGGGGTCACCGTTTTCCGCAACGACCTGAAGAACATGATCGACATCACCAGCCGCACGCGCGACGTCAAGCTGGCGCCGACCTATTCCAATTTCGTGGGCTTCCTGCCTGATGGCCGGCCGATCTTCCGCTACCAGAACATCGCCAAGGTTCGGTCGCAGGGCGTGGAGACCAACGTCCGCTTCCAAGTCAGCGACAAGGTCGATCTGACCGCCAACTACACCTACCTCGACAGCAAGAACCGCAGCAATCCGGTCGAACTGGCGATGATCTATCAGCCCAAGCACTCGGCCAACGCCACGGTCAACGTGCGGCCGACCGACGCCTGGTCGCTGTTCGCCACCTGGAACTATGTCGGCGAGCAGTTCCTGGCCGTCTACACGAACGCCGCCTACAACGTGAAGCGCCAGGGCTACGGCACGGTCGATATCGGCGCGGCCTATGCTCTCAATCCAGAGACCACGGTGCGCTTCGGCGTGCTGAACACCGCGGACAAGGCGATCAGGCGCCAAACCTCGGACGAATATAACGAGGAAGGTCGCCGCTTCTTCGCCGCCGTCACGCGGCGGTTCTGATGGCGTCGCGCCCCTGGGCGATCCTGACCGGCCTGACGCCGGCCGCCCTGGCCGCGGCCACCCTGGCCGCGCCGCTGGAAAGCCCGCGGCTCGAGGCCCTGCGCCAGACGCTGTCGGCGCCCGGCGCCGCGGCGGAGTTCTGGGCCGGCGTAAAGACCAGGGGCGCGCCCCTGGTCGAGCCCAGGCCCGACGGCTCGGCGCTGGTCACCTTCCTCTGGCGCGGCGAGACCAATCGCGAGGTCGAACTCAGTTGGCCGGTGTGGACAGCGGACCGACGCGAGAACCATCTTCAACGGCTGGCCGGCAGCGACGTCTGGTTCAAGACCGTGCGCCTGCCGGCCGGAACGCGGCTGTCCTACCAGCTCGCGCCCGATCCCAAGCGCGGCGCCCCAGGCGACCGCGCCGCGTATCGCGCGGGGCTGGTCGCGGCGCTGGCGCCCGATCCGCTGAACCCGCATCGCTGGGAGACGTCCTCGGTTGTCGAGCTTCCCGGTGCGTCTCCTCAGCCCTGGGTCTCCCCGCGCGCGGTCGCCATGGGGCGGCTGGCGACCAGCGTGTTCGAGAGCACGACCCTGGGCGCCCGGCGGGAGGTGACAGTCTATTCGCCGCCGGGCCCAACCAGGAACACGCCGCTGATCATCGTCTTCGACGCCGATCGCTACCTGTCGTCGATCCCGACGCCGACGATCCTGGACAACCTGATCGCCGCCGGCGTCATCCCACCGGTGACGGCGGTGTTCGTGGCCAATCCCACGCGAGAGGCGCGCGGAGTCGATCTGGCCTGCAATCCCGCTTTCGCCGACATGCTGGCCGATGAACTTCTGCCCTGGATCCGCGGAAGAGCGTCGGTCTCGGATGATCCGGCCAGAACCGTTCTGGCGGGCTCCAGCTTCGGCGGGCTGGCCAGCGCCTGCGCGGCCCTGAGGCGTCCAGAACGGTTCGGCGCGGTGCTCAGCCAGTCAGGATCGTTCTGGTGGGAGCCCGATAACGGCAAGCCCCCTTCCGACGCCGCCGGCTGGGTGGCGCGACAGGTCCAGGCGCAGGACCGTAAGCCCGTCCGCTTCTATCTCGACGCCGGCCTGCTGGAGTCGGCCGGCGGCTCGGAGAGCATCCTTTCGACCACCCGCAAGCTGGCCGACGTCCTGCGGGCCAAGGGCTATGAAATCCGGCAGGACGAGTTCGCCGGCGGTCACGACGACCTGGCCTGGCGCGGCACGCTTTCCGATGGATTGATCCATCTGCTTGGAGACGCGCGATGATCTCCCGACGCCATGCGCTGGCCCTGCTGGCCAGCCTGCCCGCCGCGCCGGCGCTCGCTCAGCCCGGCACAGGTCCCGCCGGCCCCGGTCTGTTCGAAACCGGCGCCGCGACGCACGGCGTCACCCGCCACGCCTTCCGCTCGGCCGACGGCCAGCGCCGCTATCGGGTCGACATGGCCACGCCCAAGGGCAGGCCGCCCCGGCGGGGCTGGCCCTCACTCTACCTCCTGGACGGCAACGCCGCCTTCACGATCCTGACGCCCGCGGATCTGGCGAGCGTTCCGAATCTGGCGCTGATCGCCATCGGCTACGAGACCGAGCAACGGTTCGACAACCTGGCGCGGACCTTCGACGACACGCCATCCTTGCCCGGCCCGCCCGAAACGCCGGGCCGTCCCGAGGGGGGATCGGCCGCCTTTCGCGAACTGCTGCTGGGAGAGATCCGGCCGCGCCTCGAACAACTCGGTCGCCTGGATCCCGACAAGGCGGCGATCTGGGGGCACTCGTTCGGCGCGCTCTTCGTGCTGGACACCTTGCGGGCGGCCCCAGAAGCCTTTCGGACCTGCGTTCCGGTCAGCCCTTCGCTTTGGTGGCGCGACGGCGCGATCGCGGCCGCGCCGTTCCCCTCCCCAAGCCGTCCTGTCCGCGTCGCCTTGATGGTCGGCGACCGCGAAGCGCGACGCACCGGCGGCTCGCCGCCCTCGCCGGATGACTTCGCCGCCTCCGTCGCCCGCGTCCGCGCCTTGGGCGAGAGCCTGGCGGCCACACCGCGCCTGATCGTCGACGTCACCGTGCTGCCCGGCCAGCCCCATGGCGGCGCCCTGACAATGTCCCTTCCCCTGGCCCTGCGCCTGGCCGCCGAGGATCGCCCATGAAATCCGCCGCCTTCATCGCTAGCCTCACGCTCGCCGCCGTTCTGGCCTTCCCGGTCGCGGCCCCTGGGACCTCTTCGCCTACGTCCTGATCACACCAGCCCTGATCCTTGTTGCTCAGGTCTCGGCGAGGGCGGCGCGCGGCCTGCGCGGCCCCACCGATCTCCAACCCTCCAACCGAGACGATCGGCCAAGAAGACCTGACACCCCAAGCCGAACACCGTTTCGGCTTTAAGCCAGAGTGTCCTGACAAGGGTGGTCCGGGCGCGAACCATCCGGTCCGGTCAATCGCGACTTCGCGTTACAGATGCGCCATTTGCTGACCTTGGCCCCGCGCCGGAAAGCCGACTTGCGGCCAGCTCTTGGCGCTAGCGAGCGCCAACCACCCTGTTCATCGTCAGAAACTCCAGGGCCTCGCGTTCGATCTTGTCCTGCTCTTCTTTCGGGAACTTGCCGTGCACGCCGCCCGGCACGGTGTGGAGGCGGTTCGCAACGCCGGCCTTGTCCAGGTCGGCCTTCAGCGCCCGCGACGCTTCGTAGGGTACGGTCGGGTCCGCATCACCATGCACGATGAACACCGGTGGCTGGCCCTTGCGCACGTACGTCGCCGGCGACATCGTCGTCCACAGGGTCTCCGGCCCTTCACCGATCCACCGCGCCGTCGACGGGCTCTTGAAGGCGCCGGGAAGGTTGGATCGCAGGTGATAGGGTCCGTAGAAATCGAGGATCGCCGGCACGGTCGGCTGGTCGCGACAGGCGGGCAGGTCGATATCGTTGGTCTTGGGCAGCATGCCCGCCATCAAGGCCAGGTGACCGCCGGCCGAGGTGCCATAAGGCACGACCCGCCTGGCGTCGAAACCATAGGTCTTGGCGTTCGCCTTGACCCACGACAGGGCGCAGCGAACGTCCTGCACCGCCGCCGGCGCCGTGGCGACGTCGCTCAGGCGATACTCGACGGTTACGACCGAGAAGCCCGCCGCCAGATAGGCGCGGAAACCGCCCCATCCAGCCGGCTTCTCGCCCTTCCACCACGCGCCGCCGTGGATATAGACCAGCACCGGGCGCGGCCCCTTGAAGGCGGTGTTGCGATAGACGTCGAGATGCAGGTCCTTGCCGCTGGCCTGCAGGTAGACGACGTCCTTGGTCGCCTCCGGCGCCCTGACCGACACCGGCGGCGCGGGTTCGGTCGGCGCCTGGGCGACGACGGGCGTCGCGCCCAGCAGGACGATGGCGGCGAGCGCCTTGGTGGCCAGCGTTTGGGCGATCATCGATACCTCTCCCATCAGCTCATCAGCAGGCCGCCGTTGATGTCCAGGCAGACCCCCGTCAGGAAGCTCGACTCGTCGCTGGCCAGATAGGCCACCGCGTCGGCGATCTCGGGCGCGCGACCCTCGCGACGCAAAGGGGTGCTGGCGGCGACGCGGGCGCGGACCTCGTCCTTGGAGAAGGTGTCGTGGAAGGTGGTGCCGATCATGCCGGGGCACAGAGCGTTCACCCGGATCCCGTTCGGCCCCAGTTCCTTGGCCATGGCCCTGGTGAAGGTCATGATCGCGCCCTTGGCCGTGGCGTAGGCCGTGGCGCCGGGACCGCCGCCGTCCTTGCCGGCCTGCGAGGACAGGTTCACGATCGCAGAGCCGGCGGCCATGTGCGGGACGGCCGCCTTGGTGGTCAGGAACACCGAGTTCAGGTTCAGGCGCATGACATGGTCGAAGAAGGTCTCGTCCATCTCGTCCAGCGTCTTGCGGGCGACCATGCCGCCGGCGACGTTGACCAGGGCGCCGATCGGGCCGCCGAAGGTCGACAGGGCCGCATCGACCAGGGCCTGGACATCGCTCGCCGAGGTCATGTCGCCCTTCAGGATCAGCGCGCGGCCGCCCGCGGCTTCGATCTCGGCCAGGGTCGCCCTGGCGCCCTCCTCGCTGCCGAAATAGTTGATCGCGACATGGGCGCCTTCGGCCGCCAGCTTCAGCGACACGGCCTTGCCGATATCGCGCGCGCCGCCGGTGACGATGACGGTCTTGTTGGTGAGGCGCATCAGGAATTCACTCCGTTGGTAGTGCGGGCCGCGAGGGCGGGATCGACGAGACGTTCGCCTCGGCCGCCCAAGAGCCAGATGGACAGGATGGAAAGGGGAACCAGGCTGGCGCCCATGACAAAGACCGGGGCGTAGCTGACCTTGGTGGCGACCGGGACGATCCAGGTGGTGATCAGCACCCCGGCCACGGCGGCGGTGCCGCTGATCCCGGCCAGCGAGCCGACCGACCGAGGCAGGTAGTCGCTGGGCAGGGTCTGGATGTTGTTGATGGCGATCTGGAAGCCGAACAGGATCACGGCGATCAGCAGCACCGCGTGCAGCGGCGAGGACGCGCCGATGGTCAGCAGCAGGGCCGGCAGCATGAAGACGCCACCAAGGGTGATCGCCCACTTGCGGGCCTTGACCGGCCGCCAGCCGCGACCGATCAGCCAGCCGGAGATCCAGCCGCCGAACAGGCTGCCCGCCGCCGCGCCGACATAGGGCACCCAGCCGAACAAGCCGATCTGCTTGATGTCGAAGCCGAAGCGCTCGGCCAGGTAGATCGGCAGCCAGGAGACGAACAGCCACCAGACCGGGTCGATGAAGAAGCGCGCGAGGATCAGGCCCCAGGCCTCGCGGTGGCGCAGCAGACCCGACCATGTCGGCTTGTAGTCGACCTCGGCGTCGCCGGAAGCCGGGCGCTGGCCGGTCAGGATGTGCTGGCGCTCCTCCTCCGACAGCCAGGGATGGTCCTCGGGCGCGGCGCGGCAGACGATGGCCCACGGGACCACCCACAGGGCGCCCAGCAGGCCGATGATCAGGAAGGTCGCGCGCCAGCCGAAGGTCAGGAACAGCCAGGCGATCAGCGGCGCGGAGATGATGGCCCCGACCGAGGCGCCGGCGTTGAAGATGCCTTGGGCGAAGGCGCGCTCGCGCACGGGGAACCACTCGGCGTTGGCCTTGGCGGCGCCGGGCCAGTTGCCGGCCTCGCTGACGCCCAGGGCGGCGCGCAGCAGGCCGAGCGTCAGGATCGACCGGGCGACTGAGTGCAGGGCGATCGACGCCGACCAGGCCAGGATCGACAGCATGAAGCCCACCCGCGTGCCCAGGGCGTCGAAGATCTTGCCGAAGATCGTCTGACCGGCCGCGTAGGACAGCATGAAGCAGGTCAGGATGAGCGCGTACTCTTCCTTGCCGACGCCCATGTCCTTGGAGATCTGCGGCCACATCACGGCCAGCGCGTTGCGGTCGATATAGTTGATCACCGTGGCCAGGCCGACCATGCCGACGATCAGCCAGCGAAGGCCCTTGAACTTCATCTCGCGCCTCATTGTGCGGGACCCGCCAGGCCGGAGAACCCGGTCCAGGCGTAGGCGCCGGCGGGGGTCGTGACCCGATGGCGCTTGGCGGGATCGGGATCCCAGGAGACGCCGACCGCCAGGCTCTTGCCCGAGTTCAGGCGGATGAGGACGAGGTCGGCGCCGTTTTCCGACACGCGCTCGACGGCCTTGACCGAGGCGATGGTGTCACGGGCGTATTCCTCGGCGGCGCTGTAGGCGCCGTGCGGCTCCAGCACCCCTGCCAGCGTGAAGCTGTCCTTGTCGTCGCCGCGCAGGATGAAGGCCCGCTCGTTGCGGAGATTGTAGTTCGGGTCATTGGCGCCCAGCTCGGTCAGGACGACCTGATCGACGTCACCGGACGCGAAGACGTAGTCGTAGAACCGGCCCTGGTTGAACCAGGAGACGCGCGCCCCGTCCTTCACCGGCGCGCGGCCGCGATCCCACAGGTGCTGATAGCCGTCGGCCTTGCCCAGCGGTTTCAGGTCGCTGGTCCCACCCTGGAACTTCAGGCCGGAGTCGACGATCTGGCCGTCATAGTGCAGCGGCAGGTCGAAGCGATGCTTGCCCGCCCCCTCCGCGCGGACCAGATCCAGGACGATCGGACGCCCAACCTCGGGCCGGTCGATCAGCGCCATGGCGCGGCGATAGCGCACGCCGGGCCAGGCGTCGTCGATGCTGGCGGCGGTCATCTGGACGCCGTCCTTGGCTTCAAAGGCCAGGACCGTCGGCCAATGTTTCTCGCCGGTGTCGGTGTTGGCGCCGAACTGGCTCTTCTCGTCGACCACCAGGGTGTTGTGGGCGACCGTCTGCTGGGCCCAGCTGTCGTTCTCGGGCAGATAGCGGCCGCCGGCCTTGGCCTCGACGTTCAGGAACCGCGCCGCGCCATAGTCGGTCACGACCTCCTGGCCGGCGTCGTAAAACAGCCAGGACAGCTTGTCGAAATGGCCATGCCCCATGCCCTGCGACGTGGCCTTGAAGACCAGCGCCTGGTCCTTGGGCTTGGGTCCGGAGCGCAGCACGACCAGCGCGCCCTTGTCGCCCTTGGCCCCGTCGCGCAGCTTGATCGAGGCGAACGGGAATGGCCTGGCCTCGCCGCGCGCGATGGCGGCGGCGACCTCGCGGCCTTCGGGGCTCAGCACCACCGAGCCCTGCTGGATGGCGATCGACAGCAAGGCCGGGTCCTTGGTCGCGGCATAGGTCACCGCGACGCCGTGGACCAGTTCGGGGGTGTCCAGACCCTTGTCCTTGATGGCGTCGTTGATCGGGAACAGCAGGCCGCCATAGCTCTCTTGGATGGTGGCGTAGACGGCCTTGCGCAGCACGCCATCGCGATAGTCGAGGATCTTGCGCGACGGGTCATGGCGCTGGATGGACTGGGCCAGCAGCAGGAACGGCGACAGGGCGTAGCGCTGATAGTACGGGCCTTCGGCATAGTAGCCGTCGGGCGAGAACAGCTCCTGCAGCTGCTTGTAGAAGCCTGACTTGCCCGAGCCGTCCAGGCCGTACAGCGCCTGCTTGACCAACCCCTGATCGCCGATCGCGTAGCCGGTCATGCCGACCGCCGCCAGCGCCCAGGTGCCGTGGTTGTGGATGCTGTCGAAGGTCTTGGGCGAACCCGTCGACAGGAACGCCGCCATCGGCCGGAACACGCCCGCCTCGATGGTCGCGCGGTCGGCGGCAGGAATGGCGTCCATCGCCGCCTCGTAGCCCTGGATGGAATTGACCAGCCAGACGCTGTCGTTCAGCACCTGCCAGAACAGCCGGCCCGGAACCTGGTTGGCGCGCTTGGGATGCAGCGGCAGGGACGGATAGAGCTTGGCGTAATCCAGAAGCACACGGCGCACCAGGTCGGCATAGGCCTTGTCGCCGGTCTGCCGATACAGCATCCCCGCCTCATAGATCAGGCGGTAGTTGTCCTTGTGCCGCTCGTGGGTGTAGCCGCCGCCGGCGTCGGCCGGGACCGGCACGTCGATGGTCTTGCGCAGTTGCGGATCCACGAAGGCCTTGCTCTTGGCCAGGGTGGCGGCGAACAGCGGCGGCGCCTGAGCGGAAGCGACTGGCGTGGGCTTGGCCGGCGCGGCGGCCTGGGCCGCTCCAGCCAAGGCCAGGGCCGCGAGGCCGGCGAAAAGATGGACGCGGACCTTGGACATGGCTGGCCTACTTGCGCTGATCGACGATCTCGAGCGCCGCGCCGGTGTTGCCGGCCTCGCTGAGATCGGGCTTGCCGACGTGGAGGATGACGCGGGCCGGCGCCGCGCGTTCGAAGAGGTTGCCATCGAGCTTCACGACTTGGACTCCGTCCAGTCGCATCGACGGCTGGCCCGGCGCGACGTCGCGAAACGCCGAGTCCTTGACCCGGACCCGGGGGCCGAAGGTGCTCTCGTCCGTCCCGCCCCGCTGAAGGTCGAGCACGGGTCCGCCCAGGCGCGTGAATAGGCTTCCGGTGATGTCGACCGTCTCGGCCCCGTAGAGGCCCGAACCGCCCGTCTCGCCGGCGAGGTCCAGCACCGCCCCGCTGATGTCGGCGAAGCGCGAGCCGCTGATCGTCACATGGTCGGCGAAGGTGCTCTTCTCGCCCATCAGGACGGCGAACGCCTGGCCGCCCAGATGTGAGACCTCGGTGTCGACCAGTTCGACGGCGTAATTGCTCAGCGGATAGCTAGGGCTCACGCGGATCATGGCATTGCCGATCGCGTCCCGCGCCTTGGCGCCCGACAGGCGCAGGCCTTGCAGCTTCAGAGCGCCCTCGCCGGTCAGGTTGAACAGGGTCGTATGATCGAAGGTCACCAATGGTTCGGCGCCCGTCCCGGCGCGAAAGGTCAGGGGCTGGCGGACCTCGATGACGAGGCCCTCGGCATAGTCGCCGGTCGCCAGCTCGATGATGTCGCCGGCCTTGGCCTTGAGGGCGGCGGCCGACAGCTGGTCCCGGCCTGGTTTGATCTTCAGGACTTGGCCGCTGTCGAGCGCGACGGTCCGGTCGCCCTTCGGATACCAGGCCACGCCCGTCTCTTCGCGGGTCAACAGCTTGACCGGTTCCTTCAGGCCCAGGGCCCTGCGCGCGGCGGCGTCGGGGTAGATTCGGCCATCCAGCAGGGTCTCGCGACCGATCGTCTTGGTCTCGAAGCCCGAGGCGCCGGTTGGCGGCGCGACCCCGTCGACCTGGTTGCCGGTAAAGGTCAGGCCGTCGATCGGCGCCGTGGCCTTGAAGATCGCTTCGCCGCCCGCGCCGAGGAAGACGTTGCCCGACAGCGTGCTCCGGGCGGGCGGCAGGGTGCGTTCCTGGTCCGCGCCGGCGCCGAACAGCACCTGCTTCACGTCGACGAAGACGTTCTTCTCGATGCGGGCGTCGAGCACCTGATTGTAGCGGTTGAGCGGCGAGTTCGGGACGCCGTTCATCAGCACCAGCGCCGCGGCGAAGCCATCGCCACGCAGGCCCTGGAAGTAGTTATCGCGCACCGTCTGGCCGGCGTTGATCACGCGCACGCCGCCGGTATGGGCCACCCCGCCGCCCAGGAAGACATTGTCCTCGACCAGGTTGCCGTCGCCATGGCGCAGCACCAGCGACCCTTGCGAGCGGACGAAGACGTTGCGGCGATAGATGTTGCCGCCTGACTTGTTCGAGACGATCTCGACCTCGCCGCTGCAGCCCTCGAAATAGTTGTCCTCGACCACCGTCAGGGAGCGGGTGCGCGAGAACTGGCTGGTCCCGACCCGGATCGTCTCGCCGCCATTGGATCCCAGCGGGGGGCGCGGGCCGAAATAGTTGTGGTCGATGCGGTGATGGTTCCGCTGGCTCTCGACCGAGCTCAGCACCACGGCCAGGGTCACGCCGTTGTTCAGCTTGCCCTGCAGGTGGTTGTGGTCGAAGCGGTTGTTCTGGCCGTAGAGGCCGACCCAATAGTCCCCGGCGGCGCGGTCGGGCTTGTTGAACCCGTCGATCACCGTCTCGGTGACGCGGGAGTCGAACGCCAGCGCCTTGCCGTCTTGGCGGAACGAGATGACCTCGGACGATGGGCTGAACCCATCCTTGAAGATCAGGCCCGAGACGATCAGATGCCGGCCGGCGATGCGCAGGTTGGACTTGCCGGAGATCACGACCTTGCCAGGGGTCTGGGCCCGTAGGGTGATCGGTTTGGCGGCCGTCCCCTCGCCGGTGAACACCATCTCGAAATCGCGCCAGACGCCGTTGGCCAGCACCACCGAGTCGCCGGGGACCGCGGCCTGTACAGCCGCCTCGAACGCTTCCGGCGTGCGCGCCAGACGCTCCGCCGCGTCGGCGTGGATCGAACCGGCCAAGGCGCCCAGGCCCATCAGGGAGGCAAGGCTCGAGCGCAGGTTTCTCAATCGACGTCCTCCCCGCTCGAAGCTGTGACCGCTTCCTGTGTCCGTCAAACCGGCGCCGCGCGACGTGCGCGTCCGATGACAAGGACACCTCAGTCCGACCATTTGAGCGATAAGCTGTCAACCAATTTGTCGACCAATTTTCAAGCGGGTCGCAAACCATACTCTGAACAATGAGAATTTCCTGCCCGTGTCCGCCGCGCTGCTTCTGCGCCGAACGGCTTCAAATCCGGGCGTTCGGCCGCGACAAGGCCAGGCTTTGCTAGGCGCTGATTGAGGAGCGCTTCAGGAAAACGCCGTGATGGGGAGTTGACATTCGTTTTCAAGCGGTCAACCAAATAGGTAAGCCAAATATAGAAAATTGGTATCCGGGGAGGATGAGAACTATGGACACCCATCCACGGCGCGCCGGTGCGCGCGCCATGCTGCTGGCATCGACGTGCCTGATCATCGGCTCGGGCTTCGGCCAAGCCTTCGCGCAGGAAGCGCCGGCATCGCAGGACCCGAACGCGACCGGGGACGCCCAGGAGGTCGAGGCCGTCGTCGTCACCGGCTACCGCGCCTCGCTGCAGAGCGCGCTGAATGTCAAACGGCGGTCGGACGTCATGATCGACGCCATCAACGCCGAAGACATCGCCGACTTCCCCGACGCCAACCTCGCCGAGTCGCTGCAGCGCATCCCCGGCATCTCGATCGATCGCGACAACGGCGAGGGGCGGACCATCACCGTCCGCGGGCTGGGCGGCGATTTCACCCGCGTGCGCATCAACAACCTCGAGGCGCTATCGACGGCGGGCACCAACGACACCAACTCCACCGCGATCAATTCCACCCGGACGTTCGACTTCAATGTCTTCGCCTCGGAGCTCTTCAACAGCCTGAAGGTCCGCAAGACCGCCTCGGCCGAGACCGACGAAGGCTCGCTCGGCGCGACGGTCGACCTGCAGACGGGCCGGCCGTTCGACTATCGCCAGGACCGCTACGCGCTCTCGGTCGAGGACGCCTACTACCAGAACGGCAAGCACCACAATCCGCGCCTGGCGGGCCTGTTCTCCAAGCGCTTCGCCAACGACAAGATGGGCTTCCTGGCCTCGGCCGCCTATTCGGAGAGGGACTCCGAAACCGACCAGTACCGCCGCCAGATCGTGACCGGTGAATATGTCTATCGCTCCGCCACGTGGGCGACGCTGGAAAATCCGCGACGCGCCGGCTTCTCGGCGCCGGTCGGCACGCTGTTCACCAACCGCATCTCGAATCCGACGGCGACCAATCCCGGCACGGTGTCCGCCACGCCCGCCATCACCAATCCGGCCTATATCGACGCGGTGACCGGCTCGGACCCGACCGCCTACGCCCTGCTCCATCCGTCGCTGAATGGCTCGCAGATCATCTTCCCCGCCCTGGCCGGTCCCGAGCAACAGGACCTGCACCAAAAGCGCCTGGGCCTCACCGCAGCCTACCAGTGGGATATCTCGTCGCGGACGCGCCTGACCATCGACGGGCTGCATTCGAACCAGAAGAGCACCTCGACGCTGAACCAGCTGCTGCCGTTCGGCCTGAACCGCAACAACACCAACGCGACCTACGCCACGGCCAGCGCCGCGACCGCCTTGAACTCCAAGCGCGGGCTCTATCCGGGGACCTGCAACTACACGGCCGGCGGGGCCTACGCCTCGCCGATCGACTGCGGCCAGGCGACCTACGGCGGCGCGCTCGTCGCCGGCACGAGCTTCTCGTACAACCCCAACAATTTCGACGTTTACGACTACTACAACTCGCCAGTCTCGCCCGGCTATGTCGCTTCGGCCGACGGCCTGGCCATGCGCGCCCAGCAGATCGGTCGCCCAGCGACGGACGTGCTGGCCGCCAATGTCACCAACGGGGTCGCCGACTACCTGCAGCTGCGGAACCTGGACTGGTCGGCGCGCGCCGACCAGGGCAGCTACAACACTACCTTCGACCAGCTTTCGTTCAACCTGACCCACGAGTTCAGCGACCGGTTCAGGGCCGACTTCACCTACGGCCTGTCGCGGTCCAAGCTCAATTCCTACGGCAAGATGGCCGAGTGGGGTCAGTTCGATCAGCCGGCCACCTTCACCTATGACGAGCGCGGCGGCGGTGACATGCCGCTGTTCGACGCCGGCTTCAACGCCGCCGATCCCAGCCAGTGGACGATCCTCAAGGGGGTCTCGTTCCTGCGCTACCACAAGAAGGTCGTCGAGAACCGCTACAACTCGTGGAAGGCCGACTTCACCTGGGAGCTCAACGACAACCTGACCCTGAAATTCGGCGGCACCCAGCGCGACTATCGTTTCTCGACCTCGCAGACCGAGCGCCAGAACGTCCAGATCAACCCGACCGAAAAGGAAGCGGGCGTCTCGATCGCCAGCCTCGGCAAGGTCATTAACTTCGGCCAGGGCCTGGACGTGCCCGCCGGCACGACGGCGTCGTGGTTCGGCCCGGACATCCAGAAGTTCGACGATCTGTTCGGCTTCACCTGCGAGTGCATCAACAAGTGGGGCGACTGGCGTCTGACCCAGTTCCGCCAGCAGGGGCGCGAGACCTTCGCCGTGCAAGAGAATACCGAGGGTGCCTACGGCCAGGTCAACTTCAACTACGATTTCCTGGACGGCTGGAACACCTTCGGCAACATCGGCGCGCGCTACGCCAAGACCGATGTGGACTCTACCGGCCGCTCGACCGGCGGACGCACCGTCCAGGGCGGGAATTCCTATTCGGACGTCCTGCCGTCGTTCAACATCGCCATCCGCCCGCGCGACAACCTCTACTTCCGGTTCGGCGCGGCCCAGACCATGTCGCGCCCGACCCTGCAGCAGCTGGCCCCGACCATCACCCAGCTGACGATTCCCGAGGGTGGGATGACCTCCGGCGCCACCCTGACGATCGGCAATCCCAAGCTGTCGCCCTTCCGCGCCAACAATTTCGACGCCGCCGTGGAGTGGTACTACGCCGAGGGCGGCCTGATCTCGGTGGCGGTGTTCAAGAAGAAGATCGGCTCCTATCCGCAGACCGTGCGCTTTTCCGCGCCGCTGTCGACCTTCCTCGACGCCGAGGGGCTTGCCAGCCTGATCGAGCAGTTCGGCGCCAACAGCGACCAGGCCGCCTATATCCGCGGCGACTATGATGCGACCGCGCGCCAGTTCCGCGACGCCCCCGGCGGGGAGCTGAAGGGCTGGGAGGTCAACTACCAGCAGGCCTTCACCTTCCTGCCCGGACTGCTGAAGAACACGGGCATCCAGCTCAACGCCACCCACATCCAGTCCGAGCTCACCTACATCCTGGATCCCGGCACCGACAAGACGCCGGCGACCCTGGGCAAAGCCCCGTGGCTCGGCGCGTCGCCCAACGCCGTCAACCTGACGCTCTATTACGAGGACAAGCGCATCAACACGCGGGTCTCCCTGGCCCAACGCGACGGCTACTACACCACCTACCCGCTGGTGGCCGGCGCCTGTGCGCCGGGCGTCGTCGGCGGCGTGGCGTGCGACACGCCGCTGATCAACGACTTCGGCGGATCCAAGGACACGCTGAACGTCGATTTCGCGTTCAGCTACAAGCTGTCGAACCAGGCGTCCTTCTCGATCGAGGGCTTGAACATGACCAACCAGGCGACCAGCCGATACTACTACGCCGACAATCCGGTGGCGGCGCTCTATGGCTCGCCCGGGCGACAGTTCACGGTCGGGTTCCGGTTCAAGCACTAGGCTTTGGTCTATCAGGGGTATACCGCTTTGGTTCACCCCTGATAGAACCTTCCAATGTCCCATCAGCCCGAGTTGGGAACGCCGAGTCGTCTCAAGAGGACCCGGACGAGCGGCAGCGGAGCATCGGCGGATGACCATGGATAGGCGTTACCAACAGGTCGCGAAGCAGATCATCGAGCTCATCGAGTCTGGTGAGTTCGCCCCGGGCGGCCGACTGCCCGGCGAGCGTGAGCTGGCCGAGCGGCTGGGCGTGTCACGCGTCACCGTGCGGGAAGCCGAGATCGCCCTCGAGGCGCAGGGCTACATCGCCGTCAAGACGGGCTCGGGGGTCTATGTCCGCCCCCGTCGGCCGGCCGACCTGTCTCCCCTGACCGAGGTTGATGCGTTCGAGCTGACGACGGTCCGCGCGGTCGTCGAGGCCGAGTCGGCGGCGCTGGCGGCGCTCAACATGTCCACCGAGTCCCTGGCGCTGCTGGAAGAGACCATGCGGGTGATGGCGGGCAATGACGAGGCGGCCGAAGAGGCCGACGAGCGCTTCCATCTTCTGATCGCCGAGAACAGCGGCAGCCCCATCATCGAGCATTTCGTGCGCACCCTCTGGCGGATGCGCAACGAGGCGCCGCGGGTCGTCCAAGTCTACAGCAACGTCTGCAAGAGCGGGTTCGAGGACCGGATCGAGGAGCATCGGGCGGTGTTCGACGCCATCCGCAACCGCGATCCCAACGCCGCGCGGCTGGCGATGCGCGAGCACTTCAGCCGCCTTTTCGAAGCCATGCTGGCGGCCGAGGAGACCGAGGCCATCGTGCAGCTGCGCCGCAAGGCGCTACAGCACCGCGACCGCTTCAAGCTCTCCGTGCAGAACGGCGCCGCCTGAGCCCAAAGCGGGCCACACAAGACTGGGCGGACGAACCCAAGCCGACGACATCGAGGAAACGGCATGAAAAGCGTTGCCACTCTGGCCTTAGCCGGAACCCTGTGGTGCGGCCCGGCTCTGGCCGAAGCCCCCCGCTTCACCAACCTCTTCAGCGATCATGCGGTTCTGCAGAGAGGCGAACCGGTTCGGCTCGGCGGCCGGGCCGCCCCGGGCGCCGCCCTGAGCGTCGAGATCGGCGGCCAGAGCCTGGCGACGACCGCCGACGCGAACGGGCGGTGGGCGGTGACGACCAAGCCCATGGACGCCGGCGGCCCCTACACGCTCTCCGTCTCCGACGGCCGCGCGCGGACCGTGCTCAGCGACGTCATGGTCGGCGAGGTCTGGTTCTGCTCCGGACAGTCGAACATGGGCCTTAAGCTGCAAGACGCGACCAATGGCGGCAACGAGGTCCGGGACTCTGAAAACCCGCTGCTGCGGTTCACCGACGTCGGGCGCGATGTCGCTCCGCGCCCGCTCGACGAGGCCAAGGCCGTCAGCGGCTGGACTCTGGCGGCGCCGGCGAGCATCGGCCCGGCCTCGGCCGCCTGCTACTTCATGGCCAAGGCGCTGCAGGCCCACTTCGGCGTGACGGTCGGCTTCATCACCGCGACCTGGGGCGGCGCCCAGACCCAGGCCTGGATCGGCGAGGCCGGGCTGCGCCCCCTCAAGACCTATGACGACGCGCTGGATCGCCTGGACCTCTACGCCAAGGATTCTCAGGCCGGCGAGGCGCGGCAGGCGCGCTATTTCGACGCCTGGTGGACGGCCCATGAACCGGACGCCAAGGCCAAGGCCGCCTGGGCCCGGCCCGATTTCGACGACGCCGGCTGGAAGCCGGTCCATCCGACAAGGGTCTGGGAGCGCCTGGGCGACCCGGAGCTGGCCCGCTTCAACGGCGCGGTCTGGTATCGCACCGCCTTCACCCTGACCAAGGCCCAGGCGGAGGGCGCGACGCGCATCGCCCTGGGCCTGATCGACGATAGCGACACCACCTTCGTCAATGGCGTGCGCGTCGGCGGCATCGAGGGGCGCACCACGCGCCGCGGCTACGCCCTGCCGAAGGGCCTGCTCGTGGCGGGCCGGAACGTCGTCGCGGTCCGGGTGCTGGATTCTGGCGGCTCCGGCGGCCTCTACGACACCGACGACCAGCGCTTCCTGGCCCTGGCGGACGGAACGAAGACGCCGCTGCCGCAAGCCTGGCGCTATCGCGTCTCAGCGCCCCTGGACGCCTTGGGCGGTGTTCCGGTGACCCCCTGGGATCCGACCAAGGGCACGGGCAGTCTGTACAACGCCATGGTCGCGCCCGTGACGTCCTACACCGTCAAAGGGGTCGCCTGGTATCAAGGCGAGTCCAACGTCCATGACCCGGCGGGCTTCGGTCGTCTTCTGCCAGCGCTGATCCAACAGTGGCGCGCGGCGTTCGGCGTGACGGACCTGCCCTTCGTGCTGGCCCAGCTGCCGAACTACGGTCCCGTCGGCGACCATCCTGGGGCGTCGAAGACCGCCGAGGTGCGCGAGCATCAGCGGCGGACGGCCCAGACGTTCGACCGTGTGGGCTTGACCTCGATTATCGACATCGGCGACCGCTACGACATTCACCCCGGCCAGAAGACAGTCGTGGGAAACCGGTTGGCCTTGACCGCCCGGCGCGTGGCCTATGGCGAGACGGTGGCGCAAAGCCCCTCCCCCGTGGCGACGACGCGCTCGGGCGACGACCTGGTCGTGCGCTTCAGCGACGCCGCGGACGGTTTGCGCACCTATAGCAGCGACACCGCCATCGGCTTCGAGGTCTGCGACCGCGATCGGCGATGCCGCTACGCGTCCGCCGTGGCAGCCGGTGACCACGTGACGCTATCCGGCGCCAATCGGCCCGAGATCCGCGCCATCCGCTATGCCTGGAGCGACTCCCCGTTCGTCAACCTGTTCAACAGCGAAGACCTGCCTGTGGGGCCTTTCGAGATCCCCGTCGACTAGCGACGCGCGAGGCGGACGCCGCTTCGCGCGTCGGCGCGCAGGACACGTTGAGAACTGGCGGTCGAACCCGCGCCAGAAGCCGCCCTCGCCTTTCGAGCGAGGGCTTCCGGCGGCGGGGTCAAGCGGAAAGGCTCAGTAGAAGGTCACATCGTCCAGCTCGAACCAGAGCTTTCGACCGGCCGGACGCGAACCCGAGACGCCCACCTCCAGCAGGTCCGTCCCGGTCCAGGCCCCCGCGCCCCGACCCGATCGCTTGAAGTCGGCGAACGGGACGGTGATCTTCTCCCAGGTCCCGTTGGCCGAGACCGTGGCGACCCACGAGCCCGAGACGCTGTTGATCGTCACGACGTAGGCGCCGCCGTCGCCGCGCAGCTCGAGGGTCACGCCCTTGAACGCCGAGGCGTCGACCGGCTCCACCGAGCCACGGCTCAGCGGCAGCAGGACGCCGGCGTCCGGTTCGGCCTTCTGGGCCATTTTGGCCGCGACGCTCAGCACGTGGTCGCCATTGCCGCGGTCGACGGTCTGCAGGACCTCGACGCTGCGATCGCGGCCGCCGTCGAAGTCGCTGAGACGCAGGGTGTCCAGGCTGGTGCGGCCGTCGGCGCGCTCGAAGTCGTCGACCAATGGCCCCTTGGCCTTCAGGGTCGGCATGGTGGGCTTGTCATTGTCGGCCGAGCGGGTCGAGCCAGGCCCAAACACCGCCTTGCCGTCGATGAACACGCGGTCGACCTTGCGGATGTCGGTGATGGTCGTCCACGGCTGACCGGCGATCATCACGAAATCGGCGCGCTTGCCCTTCTCCAGCGTGCCGCGGTCGGCCAGCAGGTTCATGGCCCTGGCGCTGGTGGCGGTGCCGGCGATCAGAGCCTCGGACGGGGTCAGGCCCGCCTGGACCAGCAGCTCCATCTCGCGCAGCGTCGAGGCGCCGTGCGGCGTGCCGGGCATGCCGGCGTCGGTGCCCAGAGCGATCGGCACCCCGGCGTCCTTCAGCGTCTTCACGTTGGCCAGGGCATAGCCGAACTTCTGGACCGCCAGCTTGGCGCGCGGGCTATCGGGGTCGGCCGGCGGCGCCTGGCCCGGCTTGACCGGCTCATAGACCGCCAGGGTCGGGGCGTAGAACGTGCCGTTGGCCTTGAGTTTCGCGACGGTCTCGGCGTCGATCGGGCCATCCTGCAGACTGTGGGCGATGATATCGACGCCGCTGGTCGCCGCGACGGCGCCGCGCTCGACCGTCACGGTGTGCGACAGGACCTTGAGGTTCAGCTTGTGGGCCGAGTCCGTGAGGGCCTTCAGCGTCCAGCCGTCCATGCTGGTGTTGTCCGGGGCCGAGCCGTAGCGCCAGCCGTCGGTGAAGGCCTTGATCGCGTCGGGCTTGTAGGGGGCCAAGCCTTCGATGGCGGCCTTGGCCGCCTCGGGGGTGTTCACCCAGCGGGTCGTGGCCTCGTCGGCCCAATCGGCGCCGTGACCGCCGGGCGTGCTGACCCGAGCCACGAAGTTGACGTGCGGCGTGGTCAGGGTCGACAGCCATCGGCGACGCGGCGCGAAGGATTCCGGCTGCTGGTGGAAGTCGTTCACCGTGGTCACGCCCGCGGCGACATAGGCGTCAGCGATCTTGGGGGTGATGTTCGGCGCGCCGGCGGGGGTCCAGTGGGTGTGGACATCGAAGAAGCCCGGCACCACGGCCTCGCCCTTGGCGTCGATCGTCTTGGCGCCCTTGGGAACCTTCACGCTGCGGCCGACATCGACGATGCGGCCGTCCTGCACGACCAGGCCGCCCTTGTAGGGCGCGGCGCCGGCGCCGTCGAAGATCTGGGCGTTGACGATCGCCAGGGCCGGCGTCGCGGCCTGGGCGGCGGCCATCGGCAGCAGGACGCCGGCGGCGACGATCAGCGCCCCTCGGCGGGAGACCTTGAGCAGCCTGGCATGGTGAGCGGTCATGGGACGCTTTCCTTCTTGGATACGCATTACAAACCTGCGCTCGGGGCGCAGAACCAGCAGTCTTCCCCACCGATCGGCATGCCGGGCGGCAGGCTCTCGACCGCGCCGGAGCGGGGCGCGGCGAGGGCCTGCCTGACGGCGATGTCGTCGCTGAGCAGGGCGCGCGACAGCGCCGCGGCCTGGTCGCCCTCGGCCCCGCCGCCCTTGTAGGCGGCCAGGGTCTTGCCGAAGGTGCGCAGCGCCGCGTCGATCTGGACCGCCGCTGTCGGCGACAGCGCCTTGTCGCCCTGCGCTTCGACCAGGTCGCCGACGACGCGGGCGCGTATGCGACGACGCAGGTCGCCCAACCGTCCCTCGGCCTTGCTTGGGGTCACGCCCGCCAGCAGGCGCTCGGCAAGCTCGGCCACGCCCAATTGGGCCGGATCGCGGCGGTTCTGTTCGACCACCCGGTTCAGCCGCTGCGAATTCAGCAGCAGCGACACGGTCTGGTCGGCGGCCATCTCGGCGGCGGTCGGCAGGTCGAAGACCGCGGGCCCCGAGGTCGGGAAGATCTCGATCTCATAGGCCTTGTCGCGCACGCCCGACTGGCCGGACGACAGCAGGTTCAACAGGGGGTCGGGCAGGTCCAGCGTGGCCGGGTCGGTGGTCAGCAGCAGGGCGTCAAGCGCCTTGCGCTGGGTGGCCGCCGAAGGGATCGACGCGACCTCATGGCCGTCGCCGCGCACCGCGTACGAATAGTCCACACCGCCGATCAGCTTCACGGCGGCTTCAACCTGGTAGCGGTGGAACAGGTAGATCGGCGCCAGGACGCGCTTCAGGTCCGCCGCCGGCGCGCCACTGGGCAGGTTAACCAGGCCGAACTTGCTCAGCGCGATCTTGCGCACGGCCAGCACGTGCTCCAGCTCGGCGACCGCATCGGGACCATTGTCCCACAGCGCGCCATAGGGCTGTCCGGCCGCGGCGCCGCGCGAATCCCCGTCGGTGACGAAGCGCAGGCCGTTGGCCTGGGCGTCGCGCGCCAGGCGATCCAGGCGCGCGACCTCGTCCGAGCCGGGCGCGCCTTGCGAGTAAAGCCAATTGATCGCGAACCGGTCCCAGGCCCCCACGCCCTTGGCATAGGCGTCGGATAGGTCCAGGCGGTCGCCTTCGATCCTTACCAGCGGCGCGGGATAGTCCATCACCGAGGCGCGGTCGTAGGTGCTGCCCGCGAAGTTGTGGGCCAGGCCCAGAGTATGGCCGATCTCGTGCACCGACAGCTGGCGGATGCGGGCCAGGGAGACGTTGAGCGGATCGTCGGGACCACCCTTCCCCGTCTTGTCCGCGCCAACCAGGCCTTCGAAGATCAGGCGATCCTGGCGCACGCGCAGCGAGCCCAGCTGGACGACGCCGCGGACGATCTCGCCGGTGCGCGGATCGACCACCGTGGTCCCGGTCGACCAGCCGCGGGTCTGCCGGTGGATCCAGTTGACGACATTGTAGCGCGCGTCCATCGGGTCGACGCCCTCGGGCAGCGACTCCACCCGGAAGGCGTCGATATAGCCGGCCTCCTCGAAGGCCTTGGCCCACCATTGGCCGCCTTCGATCAGGGCGGTGCGGATCGGCTCGGGCGCGCCGCGGTCCACGTAGTAGACGATCGGCTTCTTGACCCGCGAGCGGACCGCTGTCGGATCGGTCTTCTCCAGCCGGAACCGACGCGCCAGACGCTGGACGATCGGCTGGTCCAACCGCGTGGCGTAGTCGGCGAACAGCACCTGGGCCGAGGTGCCCGTGCGCGGATCCTGCGGACGCGGAACGAAGCCCGGCGCCGGCAGGCGGATGAAGCTGTGATGGACGCCGAAGGTCACCGCTCGTCCGTCCGGGGCGATGCCGTTGACCTCGGATCCCGGATCATCGGCGGTGAAGGTCTGCCGCGTCTCGAATTCGAGGTTGTCGGGAAAGACGCCGGTGACCGGCAGGTCGACATAGCTGAGCGCCGGGGCCAGCTTGTAGGCGCCCTGCTTGCCGCGCTTGAGGCCGCCGGCGATGTCGAAGGCGTCGCGCAGCAGAAACGAGGCGATGTCGACGGTGACGCCGCCAGCCGGCGTCTCGGCGATCACCTCGCCCGACCAGACGACCGAGGCCGGAAAGCTGTCCTGGACGGTCCGGGTTTCCTCGGGCGTTCCGCCGACGGCGCGGAAGCCGTAGTTCTCGAAAGCGATCAGCACCTTCTTGCCGACCCGCCGGAAGATCAGCACCTGGGTCTCGCCCGTCGCGGCCCGGTCCAGGCCCACCGGCGTCGACCCGAGGCCGCCGCTGAGGCTAGGCTGATAGAGGAACCGTCCCGACACGCCGTCGGCGGCGGGCGCAGGCAGGGTGATGACGACGGCGCCCTTGGCCGCGTCGGTCTTCACCGGCAGCAGCCCCGAGGGCGAGGCGGCCGCCGGCGCGGGCGCGCCAGCGGCTTGAGCGAAAGTCGCCGGCGCGGCGGCGAGCGCGAGCGCGACAAGCGCGCTCGAAACCCGCCAGCGCGCCCGGTCAGCGCTGAACTCGTACTTCACAATCGGTCCCTTGTTCCTAGAACGTCTTCTTGACCGAGACGTACCAGTAGCGCGCGTACGGCAGATAGACCGTCCCGTCGTAGCCCGTCGAGCTGAGCGGCGGATCCTTGTCGGTGATGTTCCGCACGCCCAGCCGCAGCTTGGTGTTGGCCTGGGCGAAGTCGTACTCGCCGTACAGGTTGGCGGTGATCTGCGAGTCCACGACCCACGGCGCGCCGGTCGAGTCCAGCAGAGCCGTGTCGTTATACTCGCCGATGTACTGGGTAAAACCGCCCACGGTCAGCTGCTTGTAGCGCCAGGTCAGCGCGGCCGAGACCTTCCAGTCGGTCTTGCCGTTCTGTTTCAACAGGTCGCCCCCGCCGGTGATGGTGGTGCCGGCGTTGATCTTGCCCGCCGACCGCGCCGCCATCAGCTCGGCGATGCCCGGCGAAGGCGACTGGTAGTACTTGAGCAGGTGGGCGGCGTTCACGTTCAGGTCGAAGTCGCCGAGCTTGTCGGTCGACAGGTGATACATCAGGCCCAGGTCCAGCCCTTCGACGTCCTGCGGCTGCAGGTTGGTGTACTTGTCGTTGACGTACAGGACCTGGCCGGCCGCCGCGAGGCCGGTGCCGGCGAAGGCGGCGCTGTCGTCGGCCGTCGGGGCGGCGCGGATGACGTTGGGATTGCTCGAGCCCGACTGGCGCAGCAGATAGTCGAGGATCAGGGCGTTGCCCTCGCCGAACACCCCGATCAGGCCCGTCTGCTTCACCTTCCAGTAGTCGACGGTGAAGGTCAGGCGGCCGTAATCCGCCGGAATGAACTTCGGCTCCAGGACCACGCCGTACGACAGGGTCTCGGACTCTTCGGGATTCAGGTCGGGGTTGCCCGCCCGGCGCGCCGTGGTCAGCAGTGACCGCGAGCAGCCCGCGAACGAGGTGATGCGCTTCGCCCGCAGGTCGGCCTCGCAGAAGGCGTAGTCGGTGCGGTTGTTCGAGCGAGACACCACCGTGGCGTTGATCTGCTCCAGGTTCGGGGCGCGGAAGCCCTTGGCCCACGAGCCGCGGATGCGGAAGCCGTCGACCAGGTCCCAGGCGCCGGCGATCTTGGGTTTCGCCGTATTGCCGAAGTCGCTGTAGTGCTCGTAGCGGCCGGCCAGCTGCAGATCCAGGCGATGGACCAGCGGGATCGACATCTCGGGCGAAACCAGCGGAACCGCGAACTCGATATAGGTCGAAGCGACCGAGCGATGGCCCTTGGTGTCGGGGTTCATGCTGGAGTTGATCAGGTCGCTGAGCACCGCGCCGCTGATCGGATCGGTGAAGGTGATGGTCCCATCGATGCGCTTGTCGCGGTCGTCCAGCTGGGTCTCGCGACGCACCTCGACGCCCGAGGCCACGCCGACGTCGCCGCCCGGCAGGCTGAAGAGGTCGGGCTTGGAGACCTTGAAGTCCCACGAGGCCAGGCTGCTCTTGGTGCGGCGCTTGATCTTGACGCGGATGGCGTTGATCGCCGCCTCGCTGTTGCGGGTGGTGTCCGCGCCGCTGGGGTTGTTGATGTCCGAGCCGTTGAAGACGTTGTAGGCGTCGGGCGTGGACAGGGCCAGCTGGGCGTAGAGCTTGGTGTTGGAGATGTTGTCGCTGATGTCGTCGGCGGTGGCTTCCGAATAGACCAGGGCCGATTCCCAGTCGAAACCGAACTTCTCGCCGCGAACACCGGCCAGCACGCGGTACTGGTCGTTGGTCACATCGACATGCGTCGGGCCCAGGTCGGCGAAGTTGTAGCCGCGCAGGGTCAGCGACAGACCGCTGGCCGGGACGTTCAGATTGGGCAGGCGGTTGGGATTGGCCGTCCCGTTGGCGAAGGTCACCGGGCCGAAGGGATTCCAGTAGTTGCTGGCCGGGATGCTGATCACGCCCGAGGACAGGGTGGCGATCGGCGCCTGCAGGGCGCTGGTCTTGGCGTGATAGAGGCCCAGTTCGCCGAAGACGGTCAGGTCTTCGGAAATGTCGTAGTGGCCGGTCAGGAAGACGTTGGTGCGCTTCAGCTCCGGGATCACCGTCGTGCCCAGGGCGGCCGAGTTGAACCGCAGGTCGCGGTCGGCGGCCGAGGTCGCCAGGGCGCCGTCGTCAATGCACATGCCGCCGCTGATGTTCAGCTGGCAGCCTGCGAACGTCGAGGGCTGGATGTGGAAATAGCCGGCGCTGCTGGTCAGCGCCGTGGTGCCCTGGCGCACCGTGCCGAAGCTCTGCGGCGTCTGGACATAGGCCCATGGCGTCGTGGTGCTGCGACCGTCCAGGCTGGCGACGCCCTCGAAGCGGGTGCCTGCGAACAGCGGACGGCGATCCAGCGAGGCGGTGTAGTCCTGGTCGGTCGAACGCATGCGCGTGCGCTGGTCGTACGAGACGAAGGCGCTGACATTGCCGCGACCGTCGGCGAAGTTCTTCCCGCCGAAGGCGTTGAAGTTGTACTCCTTCAGGTTCGCGCCTTCGGCCAAGCCGTATTGCGCTGAGGCGGTCAGGCCGTCGACATCGTCGCGCAGCACGGTGTTGACCACGCCGGCGACCGCGTCGGCGCCGTAGATGGCCGCCGCGCCGTCGCGCAGCACTTCCAGGCGCTTCAGGCCCGACACCGGGATGGCGCTGGTGTTGTAGGTCAGCACCGGCACCAGGTTGTCGTTGGCCTGGCTGGTCGGGTGGGTCACCACGCGGCGACCGTTCAGCAGAACGAGCGTATTGCCGATGCCCAGGTTGCGCAGGTTCACCGAGCCGACGTCGCCCCGGGCGCTGTTGCTGCTGCCCGGCAGGTACTGGGCGTTGAAGTTCACGTCGCCCATCTGCGGGATCGACCGGAAGAGTTCGTCGCCGGACACCGCGCCGGACGCCCCGATCTGGTCCTCGCCGACCACCGTCACCGGCAGGGCCGCGTTGACCTTCGCGCCCTTGATCTGCGAACCGACGACGACGACGGCCTCGATCTCGGTGGGTTCACCGCCGGCTGGCGGCGCGGTCTGGGCCCAGGCGTGGGCGGCGAAGCCCACGGCGCATAGCGCCGTGGTCGCAAGCACGAGTTTGCGATGATTGTTGATCATGGAAGCCCCTCCAATAAACGCGACGCGCGAGCCACCCCTGCCCTGCTCCAGACGAAGCAGGGCATGGCTCACGCCACACTCCGAACCCAAAGGGATCGATGGAAGTTAATCCCATCAAACTTGTGGGGTTTGAAAAAGGGGAATTTTTCTGACAGGCGCCGCAGGGATGGTCACAGAAACGACCCCAAACGAGGCCTTTTGCTCAACGAAAAGGCAAATATTTGCCCATGATAAAGGGATTGACGAGGGCGGGAAAACGCCTTCACGCGAGAGGAAATCAAACCTGAAATCACGGCCGCCGCTGTTCTTGGGCGCGCCCTTCGGGCAGGCCTTGGCCTGCCGCCGGACGTTCGACGTCGCCCCACGCGCGGGTCCGTTGCGGGCTTCATCTCAGCCGGCCACCGGCGCGGCCAGGCGCTGCGCCCTCCGGGTGGAGCGGGCGCGGACGCCACGCGCGACGAAAACGGGAACGGACTGTGGTCGATCTTGCGTTACGGCGGTCCCGCAGACCTCCTGATGTTCGCCGATCGTTCCGGTCTTCACACGGACCGAAGCCTTGTGATTACGCCCGAAAACCCTTAGGCCACGCGGGACGGGGACGTGGCGGAATGGTAGACGCGCCGGACTTAAAATCCTATGCGCTCCACCGCAAAATCTAGAAAAACCCTAGAAACAACAACTTCTTATCGCAAATCCAAGGCAAAGCTTAGCACAGAGCTAGCACACTCCGCCGGGGCTCTAGCACAATCCCGCCCCATAGGACTTTCGTCGCCGCGCGACGGCCGCCACGCGATCCTGGACGGCAAGGTTCAACTCTATCTGCGCAACGGCAGCCCCAACTGGCAGTGCGCCTGCTCGGTCGGCGGCCGCCAGCACCGCGCCAACACCGGTGAGGATGGCCTCACCCGCGCCGCCGCCTTCGCCCACGACTGGTATCTGGCGCTGGCCCATGACGCCGCCATCGGCGGCGCCATCGGCGCGGGCGCCGGCCGCACGGCGGCCCGGCCAATCCCCCGTCCAGGGCCACTCGCGGGCCGACGTGGTCCGCGATCGGCCGCCAGCGCGTCCCGTCAAACCTTCCGCGAAGCGGCCAGCCGCTTCATGGTCGAGTTCGAGGCCCTGACCCGGGGCCAGCGCAATCCGATCTATGTCGCGGGCCATCGCGCGCGACTGACCAACTATCTGATCCCCTTCTTCGGCGCGATGAGCGTGCGCGAGATCGATGCCGGCGTGATCGCCGAGTATCGCGTCATGCGCATGGGCGACCGCCATCGCGGCGCCCCGCCCGCCCGCAGCACCCTGCATCAGGAAATCGTCTGTCTGCGCCAGGTCCTGAAGACGGCGATCCGGCTTCGCTGGATCGACCATCTCCCCGACCTTTCGGCGCCGTACGGCCGGTCCGGCAAGATCTCGCACCGAGCCTGGTTCTCGCCGGAGGAATGGGCGCTGTTCGAGGCGGCGCTGCATGATCGCGTCGCGCGGCCCCGGAAAGAGCGCTGGCGCGAGGCCGGCGAGAACCTGCGCGACTACGCGCTGATCATGATCAACACCGGCCTTCGTCCCGACGAGGCGCTGCGCCTGGAGTATCGCGATGTCGCGGTGATCGCCGACGAGGCCACCGGCGAGCAACTCCTGGAAATCGCCGTGCGCGGCAAGCGCGGCGTCGGCTGGTGCAAGAGCATGCCCGAGGCGGTGGAGTCCTTCCTCCGCCTCAAGGCGCGCAATGGCGGCCAGCCGCTCGATCGGCTGTTTCCCTCGTTTCAGCGAGAGCTCTTCAACGCCCTCCTCGACGAACTGCGCATGAAGACCGACCGGGAGGGCCGGCGGCGCACCGCCTACAGTCTGCGCCACACCTACATCAGCACCCGCCTGATGGCCGGAGCCGACATCTACCAGGTCGCCAAGAACTGCCGGACCAGCGTCGAAATGGTCGAGACTTACTACGCCGCCCACATCAAGAACGTCATCGACGCCTCGGCGATCAATGTCCGCAAGGCCCGCCCCCCTCCTGTCGGCGCGACACCCGCGCCGTGATCCTTGGTCGCCCAAGGCCGGAACCGGCCGACGCGGCCAAGCGCGAAGGGATGGGCCGAACGGCCTAGCCCGCTGGCGTTCGCGCGCCGCACGGCGCGCAGCCATCGCCTAGCCCTAAAGACGTAGCGCAGAACGCTACATCGACCTTGCCATCCGTAGCGCCACGCGCTACATCTAAGTTGTTCGAGGATACGCCATGATCCAGAGCTGGAAGAGCGAACTGGCGAAGCAGGTTTTTGAAGGCAAAGCTCCCAAGGGCTTTCCTGCGGACATGGTGAGAAAGACACGGCGCCTGTTGGCCCAACTCAATGCCGCGACCGACGTCGAGCAGTTGAGATTTCCACCAGGCAATCGCCTGCACCAGCTTGGCGGCGACATGGCTGGTCGCTGGTCCCTCAGTGTCAATGATCAGTTCCGACTGGTTTTTGTCTGGGGACCTGAAGGGCCAGAACAAGTTTGGTTTGGCGACTACCATTAGGCGCGCCGCAACGATGTAAATTCGGCCTGTTCACGGAGGAACGGTAATGGCCACCTTTATGGACTACGATTTTGTCTCGCCCCTCCCCCACCCGGGTGAGATCCTGCGCGAAGACTTTCTTGCCCCGCTCAATATGAGCGCGGGGGCGTTGGCCAAGGCGATGGGCCTGAAGGATCGCACGCGCATCGAGCGGATCACTCGCGAATTGCAGCCGATCACCTCCGACACTGCCCTGAGGCTGGAGCGAGTGTTTGGGGCCAATGCGCAGTTCTGGATGAACCTTCAGGCTCAGCACGACCTGTCTAAAGCGGCGATTGAGAGCGGGGCGGAGCTGAAGGCAATCCGTCCCTTGGCTGTCGCCTAGCTGCTCTGTGATCGGGGCGCTACTAGCTGGCTGCCGACAGGTCCTGGATCCCGGCTCCAATCGTCCTGCTGACGGCGGAGCAGCGGGAGGGCATGCTTGCCGCCGGTGCCAAGGCCGAAGGGATGACGCAGGGAGAGATGGATGCTTTGACGCAAGTCTTGGCCGCAGACCCAGAGGCGGGTGAGCTGATCGTCGGCTCAGGCGGTTGCCGCAAGCTCCGCCTGGCGAAAACCGGCAAGGGCAAGTCGGGCGGGTATCGGGTGGTGACTTACTTCCCCAGCACCACACGTCCGGTCTATGCGTTTGCGGTGTTGGCCAAGGGCTCACGCGAAAACTTTGATGATGCTGAGGTTGCGGCGATGGCCGCACTGGCCAAGAAACTCAAGGCCGGCAATTGACGAGCATTCGCTCCAATCCCTCGGAGAGCCGCCGCCAGGGCCCCGTAACGAAGGACTTCATGGATGGACGACAAGACGAACCTCAACCGAATCATGGAAGGTCTCGCCGAGGTGGTGGAGATCGAGGCCGGCCGCGCCAAGCCCGCGCGGACTTACGTTCCTGAACAGGTGGCGCGCACCATGGGCATGGACATCCCGGACGTGGAACTCGTACCTCTCGACCAGATCGAGGGCCTGCCGGAGGGCATCGGCAAGATCGACGAGGACGCTTTCGCCATCCGCCGGTTCGATCGCCGGGAAGACGGCGGTCGGGTCCACATCGAGGATTTCGCCCAGGTCTTCGGCGTCTATCCCGACGACAAATATAACAAGGGCTCCTACCGCCACATCGCCAAGGTGCTGTGGCTAGAGACGGGCGAGGCCGGCGTTCGAGAGTTCATTCGACGGTTGGTCTTCAACGCCCTGATCGGCAACGCCGATATGCATCTGAAGAACTGGTCTCTGATCTACCCCGACGGTCAGACGCCGCAGCTCTCGCCGGGGTACGACTTCCTCTCCACGACGATCTACATTCCCGACGAGAGCGCCGGCCTCAAGTTTGCCAGGACCAAGAAGGTGGCCGAGCTCACGAAGGATGAGATCACCTACATGGCCGCCAAGGCCGGCGCGCCGGAAAGCCTCGCGCGCGACGCGGCCACCGAAGCAGTAAGCCGCTTCCATGAGGTCTGGGGTAGCGAGCGGTCTCATCTGCCGATCTCAAAGGACCTGGAAGCCGAGGTTGAGCGGCTGCTTGGGGTCGTGCCGCTGGCGTCCGGGCGCTAGCTAGCTCGCGAACCCCGCGGCCCTGCTACGACACCCACACGGCGCGCAGCCATCGCCCACCGCGAATCCGTGCCCCCGCACGCACTCGCGTGAGAGCAGCATCTCTGCTATCCTGGATAGAGTAGCTATAGCTTTCGGGTTGGCATTTTGGCCGAGTCCGTGCGTCATGCCTTGATGGATGGTCGGGTGCAGGTTTACCGGCGCGCCGGCAGCCCCCATTGGCAATGCTCATGTTCAATCGCCGGCCGCCAGCGGCGCAAGACCACAGGCGAAGACAGTCTGGCGCGCGCCAAAGACGTCGCCTTGGATTGGTACCTGGGCCTTCTTGGCAAGTACCGCGCCAGCGACATCAAGGCGGGCAAGACCTTTGCCGAGGCCGCGGACCGCTTCATCGACGAGTTCGAAGTCATCACGCGCGGAGAGCGCAGCCCGATCTATGTTCAAGGCCACCGCGCCAGGATCGCCAACCATCTAGGGCCGTTCTTCGGCGCAACCGTCCTTGGCGATATCACCGCCGGCATGGTCCAGGACTATCGCATCCATCGCATGCGCGAACTACGCGACGGCAAGCCCCCTTCGCCAAGCACCCTGCACCAGGAAATCGTCTGCCTGCGCCAGATCTTAAAGGCCGCCAACCGCCGTCGCTGGCTGGACAGCCTTCCAGATCTCTCCACGCCCTTCCGGCGCTCGACCAAGGTCTCCCATCGCGCCTGGCTGTCGCCGGACGACTACAAGCGCCTCTATACCGAGACGCGCGAACGGGCCCGGCGTAAGGACGCCTCTCCTGGCGACAAGGATCTCCACGACTATGTGCTCTTCATGGTCAACACCGGCCTTCGCCCCGACGAGGCGGCAGGGCTGGAATACCGGGATGTAACGATCGCAAGCGATCAAGGCAGCGGCCATATCCTTGAGATCAAGGTTCGTGGCAAACGCGGCGTCGGGTGGTGCAAAAGCATGCCCAATGCCGTCGTTCCGTTTCAGCGCCTTCAGGCTCGTCACAGCGGCGCACCGTCAGACCGCCTCTTTCCAACCTCGCAACGCGATCGGCTCAACGCCGTTCTGAACGCCCTCGACCTGAAGTTCGATCGCGAGGGACGGCGTCGCACGGCCTATAGCCTTCGCCATACCTACATCAGCTTGCGCCTGATCGAAGGCGCGGACATCTACCAGATCGCCAAGAACTGCCGCACGAGCGTCGAGATGATCGAGACGTTTTACGCGGCCCACATCAAGGATGTCATCGACGCTGGCGCGGTCAACGTCCGCAAAGTCCGTCGACAGGCCAGCGGCTCCACGAAGCCCACCGCCGGCGCCACGCGAAAGGCTCGACGCCCCGCGGCCGGCCGACTATAGCTCGCGTTGGTTTTAAGCGGGCGTGGCGGAACTGGTAGACGCAACGGACTTAAGCCAAGGATTGAGTGCGCTTGGGGAAACCCAGGACGTAGAACCGCTCAAATTCGGGGAACCCTGTGAAATGGCGATCCCGAGCCAAGCCCCTTTGGGGAAGGTGTAGAGACTAGACGGGCGGCGCCTAAACCTCGGTCGAGGCATGGCGAAGGGATAGTCCAGACCACGAACGCGGCCTCGCCGCGGCGGCGAAAGCCGAAGTGGTATGAAAATCCGTCAGCCGAAAGGCTATGCCGGTTCGATTCCGGCCGCCCGCACCACCATCGCTCCTGTGCCTCTTACAGCAGCCACGCGGGCCGCTCGCTGATGCAGGAGCGGCCATCAGCCAAGTTCATCATTCAGCCAAAATGTCCAACTTGGTTTGACATTTTGAGGACTTTTCAAACCAGCGAAGCCTTAGGGCCCGCCCCCAGCGCGCTGCGAAGCGGCTTTCGCCCAGCTTCGGCCGATGTCGCTTGCGCTCCACCGATCCTGCAGCCGGTTCCCCGCAAAGCCGCTCCTTCGCTTGCCCCCCCCCCGGTCTCGCCGACGGGCGTCGGGTTTCAGACGCGCCTTTAGCGTCTGCAACCCAAAGACTGAAGGAGATCACCATGTCCACTGCAGCGGGTCAGCGACCCGCCATCCATCCGCATGACCTCGTCGGGCGTGACGAGATCGCGTCGCGCCAGATTGACGTTGGTCGAGCTGCCATGCGTCGAAAAAAGCTTGTCCCCGGCCTGTGTCTTGGACTGGCCGCTTGTGCTGTAAACTTCGGTCATGACGCCCATTGACCGCGAGACCCAAGACGCGGTGTCGATGTCGGCGACGTTGAAAACCTGAATGACGCGAGCATTGGCCAGGAAGGTCCCGGCGTGGTCGCCGTAGGCGCTCTTGAGCTGGTGAAGATCCTGCAGGATCGCCCAGATCTGCACGCCGTATCCGGCCATCAGCCCGAACGCCCGCTCGACCGGCTCCAGGTGTCCGAGCGCGGCGAACTCATCGAGCATGAGCAGTACGTCAGGACCGTCGCGCTCCGCGCCCACTGGTCCGCGCGCCAAGGCCCCGATCGTCTGCACCACCATCAGCCGCAGCCAGCGCGCATGGGTTCGAAGACGCTCAGGCGGCAAGACCAGGAACACACTCACGAGCCCGGCCCGTAGCTCGCTCAGCGAAAAGCCCGACCGCTCCAAGACCCGCGCCATGCGCGGACTATCGAGGAAGTGCGTGTGCCGCTGCGCCGCGGACAACACGCCCGCAGCCTCGCGATCACTCTTGCCGAGATGACGATTGGCCGCGCGCGCGACCAGACCGCCGGCCGCGCCGCTGTCCTGCATCGCCTTCAGCATCTTGGCGAAGGCGTCAGGCGCGGCGGTGAGAAGATCCCGCACCGTGATCAGGCTGCGGAGGTGGTCGGGCGCCGTCGTCACCACGTGCAAGATGACGCCGGAGATCAGCGCCTTGGCTTCCTCGTTCCAATGCGCCTCGCCAACTTGGTTCGGCGGATCATAAACGAGCGCCTCGGCGATCGCCGCGACGTCGTCGACCAGGTCGAGGCTATCGGGGTCCAGCGCCGAGAGCGGATTGAACGCCGCGCACGGCTGGCCCGACACGTCGAACGGGTCGAGCACGAAGACCGGCCCCATCCGTGCGCGCGCCGCCGCCGTGATGCGCGTGTTCTCGCCTTTCGGATCCACGCAGAGAACCGAGCGGCGCAAGGTGAGTAGGTTGGGAATGATCGTCCCGACGCCTTTGCCGGCTTGAGACGGCGCGATGGTCAGCAGATGCGCCGGACCATTGTAGCGAAGCAGCTTGCCCCGCATCGAACGGCCGACGATCAGGCCCTCGTCGCCACCAAGCATCCGGGCGATCTCGTCCTCGCGACTGAACCGGGCCGACCCATGCGCATCGGAGACCGCGCCATCAGGCCACCAGCGCCGCCACCGCAGAAAACCGACGAGGCCGCCGAGCAAGCTCGTGACGACAAGCACCGGAATACTCACCCGAGATCCGAGCGGCCCGACAGCGGCGATGACGGTCAGCACGAAGCCACCGACCAGCCGCCCGACGAAGAGGCCGATCAAGATCGCCCCGATCATGGTGGCGGTGCGGATCATCTCGCCGCCCCGCGCTTCAGCCGATCGCTCTGCGCATCGGCTTCAAAGACATGCCGTCCGCGATGCCGCCATCGCGCGAGCACGTCGGCGCGGCCGGCGTCTTGGAGCTGATCGGCGAGTTCGAGCAGCCCGCCCAGCAGAGCCGCGCGGTCGTCGTCGGTAAGATCGACCAGGCCGGCCTTGGTGACGAGGCCGCCAAGTTCGATCAGGTGGTGAGTACGCTCGCGGCGCTGCACGACCCAGGCTCTCGTATCGAGGCGCGCGGCGACGGCTTCAGCCCGTCGCGCCAGCGCTAGGGTCTTGGCCAGCGCCCGCAGCGTCGCCAGCAGACGCCGCCGCCAGCTTGCGGCCGGCGCCCTTGCGAAAGAAGGCCTCGCCCTCCGACTTCCAGGCCTCCTTCGACTTGGCGTCCTTGGAGGCCTTCGCCGTCAGGAGCGCGCCGGCTAAAATCTCCGGGTCGAGTTCGTCCGCGCCCGTGGCGATGACGAGTTCGCCCAGTTGCTTGATCTTCTGGCTTTTGAGGTGTTTCGCCTTCGCCGCCAGAGCCTCCAGCTCGGCGTCGATGTCACGGGGTTTGCGCATAGCCTTAAGCCTCCTGCGATGGAGCCCGCCCCGAGCAAATAAATACCAAAGGTTGTGGTGATCGCGCAAGGCGTTTAAAGTGCCCGCGTGCAGCAAGTCAGGCCGATCTGCGATCGGAGTGCCCGCGTGCAGCAAGTCAGGCCGATCTGCGATCGGAGTGCGCGCTTATACGTCGTGCCGACGTCCCCGACGGGTCGGTGCGCGAAGGTTGAAGCTGAAGGAACGCCGATGGCGATCTATCACTTCTCAGCCAAGGTCATCAGCCGCGCCAACGGCTCCAGCGCGGTGGCCGCCGCCGCGTATCGCTCCGCCTCTCGCCTGCATGACGAGCGCCTGGACCGAGCGCACGACTTCACCAACAAGGCCGGCGTCGTCCATTCGGAGATCTTGGCGCCCAACGAGGCGGCCCGCACGGCGTGGCCCGATCAGACGAAACTCTGGAACGCGGTCGAGGCCGGCGAAAAGCGCAAGGACGCCCAGCTGGCGCGTGAGGTCGAGTTCTCCATTCCGCGCGAGATGGATCAGGCTCAGGGCGTCGCGCTGGCCCGCGACTTCGTGCAGCGCGAATTCATCGATCGCGGCATGGTCGCCGACCTCAATGTGCATTGGGACATCGCCGAGGATGGCGGTCCCAAGCCGCACGCCCACGTCATGCTGACCATGCGCGAGGTCGCGGTTGATGAAGACGGCGCGGCGCGGTTCGGCGGCAAGGTCCGTGACTGGAACAGCACCGAGCTTTTGAACCAATGGCGCGGCGCCTGGAGCGAGCACGTCAACGAGCGTCTGGCGCAGTTGGGGATTGAGGCACGGATCGATCATCGCTCGTTCAAGGACCAGGGCATCGACCTGGAGCCACAGGACAAGATCGGCCCGGCCGGCTCGCGGCGTGACGATCGCGGGGAGAGCGCGCAGCGCGCTCAGGATCATCGCGAGATCGCCCGGCGCAACGGCGAGCGGATTATCGCCGAGCCGAGGATCGCCCTGTCGGCGATCACCCACCAGCAGGCGACGTTCACCGACCACGACCTGGCCCGGTTCGCCCATCGCCACAGCGACGGCAAGGACCAGTTCGACCGGGTCAGAAGCGCGATGAAGACATCGCCCGAACTCGTCGCCTTGGGACGCGACGGCCAAGGCCGCGAGCGGTTCACCAGTCGCGAAATGCTCGACGTCGAGCGGCGGCTGGAACGGTCGGCGGAAACCATGGCCGAACGGCGTGACCACGGCGTCAGCGCCGGCCGGCAGGACGCCGCCTTGGCCAAGAGCGCGACGGCAGGTCTAAAGCTGTCCGAAGAGCAGCGCGACGCCTTCGCCCATGTGACCGGCCGCGAGCGACTGTCCCTGGTCGTCGGCTACGCCGGCAGCGGTAAGAGCGCCATGCTGGGCGTCGCCAAGGACGCCTGGGAAGCGCAGGGCTATCGCGTCCAAGGCGCGGCGCTATCGGGCATCGCCGCCGAAAACCTGGAGGGCGGATCGGCCATTCCGTCGCGCACGCTCGCCAGCTTGGAATATGGCTGGGCGCGCGGTCGCGATCAGCTGTCGTCCAGCGACGTGCTGGTGATCGACGAGGCGGGCCTCGTCGGCTCAAGGCAGATGCAACGCGTGCTCGATCACGCAGAGCAGGCCGGCGCCAAGGTGGTCATGGTCGGCGACGCAGAGCAGCTTCAGGCCATCGAGGCTGGCGCTGCGTTCCGCGCCCTGACCGAGCGACATGGAGCGGTCGAGATCAGCCAGATCCGCCGCCAGAGCGAGGACTGGCAACGGCAGGCCACGCGGCATCTAGCGACCGGGCGCACGGACCAAGCCCTAGCTGCCTATGAGGCGGCCGGCATGGTCCACGGCCATGACAGCAAGGACGCGGCGCGCGGCGCCGTGATCGAAGGCTGGGCCAGCGAACGGCGGGCCGATCCGCAAGCGTCGCGGATGATGCTGGCCTACACCCGCGAGGATGTCGGCGCCCTCAATACGCTGGCCCGAGAGCGCATGAAGGCCGACGGCGAGCTTGGACCAGATCAGGCCGTGAAGACCACGCGCGGCATGCGTGACTTCGCGCCCCAGGACCGGGTGATGTTCCTGCGCAACGAGCGCTCGCTGGGCGTGAAGAACGGCACGCTGGGCACGGTCGAAACCATCGGCCAGGGGGCCATGGGCGTGCGGCTCGACGATGGGCGGCGCATCAGCGTCGATCTGAAGACCTACAACGATCTGGATCACGGTTACGCGGCGACCATCCATAAGTCCCAGGGCGTCACCGTCGATCGCACCCATGTGCTGGCCAGCGGCCACATGGACCGGCATGCGGCCTATGTGGCGCTGAGCCGGCACCGCGACGGGGTGGCGCTGCATTATAGCCGCCAGGACTTCGCGGAGCGGCGCGACCTCGTGCGGACCTTGGGGCGCGATCGGCCCAAGGAGATGGCGCTCGACTATCCCAAGGCGTTCGCGGCGCGGCGGCAGATCGACGGCCCGGCCGATGGAGCCGGGCGCGGCCGGTTCGCCGGGTTCAATCCGAAGCCTGCTCAGAGCAAGGCCCCCGACATCGCCAAAGACGACCGGGCCGCCCATCGCGCCGTTCGCGGCTACGCGGCGGCGGTGATGGATGTGCAGCGCATGCGGCAGGCCGGCTTGCCGATGCTGGAGCACCAGAAGCAGGGCCTGGAGCGCGGCGCCCAGGCGGTGGCGGGTCTGTGGCCCGGCGCGGCCAAGCATCTGGCGAGCGTGGTCGAGAACAACCCCGCGCTGCTGACGGCGGCGGCCCAAGGCCGTACCGGGCCGGCTCTCGCGGCGATGAAGATGGAACGGCTGGCGCCCGACAAGGCGCGCGGCGCGCCAGCCCAGGATCTGAAGAAGGGCATGGACCATGATCGTGGGCGCGGCCCTGGAGATGAGCCCAGCAAGAACCGTGATCGCGGTTGGGAAAGGTAAAGTGGCGTGACGGACGAGGCGTATGGCGATCCGGCCGAGGAAGCGTTTGGCCAACTGAGGACCGAGGTCGCCCTGTTGCGGCGAGCGGTCGAGGGCTTGGCGGCGGCCGAGGAACGCCATGAGCCGGTCGATTATGGTCCGACCCTAGGCAAGATGGCCAGCCAGCTCGCGGCGGTGGACAAGCGCATCGAGGCCTTGGCGCAGTCGCCGTTGCTCAGCCTGACGCCGACCCGTGTGGCGGGAGAGGTTCAGGCCGCCGCGACACGCGCCCGGCAGGAGGCCCAGGGCGACTGGTCGCGGGCGCAGCGCGGTTTGGACGATGCCGTGCGGGCGCTGGGCGAGGTCGTGCCGCGTCCGCGTGCGGCACGGGATCAACGAAGGTGGGTGATCGCTGCCGGCGCCGGTGGCGTGATGGCGGGCATCGTCCTTTGGGTCGGCCTGTCCGGGCCGATCGCGCGGGCGTTACCCGATCGCTGGCAGGTCGCCGAGCGGATGGCGGCGGCCACGCTGAATCAGGATCGTTGGACGGCGGGCGGACAGATGATGCACGGCGTCAGCCCGCGAGATTGGGCTCGGATCGTTGAGATGTCGCAGTTCGAGCGGGACAATCGAGAAGCGCTGGAGTCCTGCCGGCGAGCGGCGGCCAAGGGCGGGAAGGACCAGAACTGCAAGGTCACTGTTCGGGCGCGCTAGTGAGCCGCAAGGCGATAAATGCGACCTACTCTTTTAGCCTCACGCCCGGTCCACCGGTGGGCGTTGCACCCGCAGCTTGAAAGATCACGCCAGCGCCTTCGAGGGCTAAGCGCACCGCCTCGACGTTCGCAGCAGCTCGTTGGCCAGTTCCATCCGGCCCCTCCATTCGCCTGATGCTCGATAGCGACAGCCCGGAAGCAGCCGCCAATTCCTGCTGGTTCCAATTCAACAGGCCGCGTGCGGCGCGGATCTGGGCTGCTGTCACCAGCATGATTTGAACCTTTTTAATTCAGTACTGAGTGTTTTTATTGCTTCAGACTCAGTCGCATGGTACTAGAGGGTCATAGGCAATCATAAGAGTTGAGGCCATGGGCTCACGTCGAGAGGCGGGAGAGGGAGCGCGCCTGCCTTGGATTTTCGACAGGGGCCAGCGGTGGCGGTGGCGTCATTGGAAACTTTGGCGAGGCGGTGCCTTAGATCCGAGCGACAGGGCGGAAGTCTACGCCTATGCCGTCACGGGCCTGCGGCGAACGACGCGAGAAGTGTTTCTACTTCATCGTTTAGAGGCCATGGATTATCCGGCAATCGGTCGCGTCCTTGGTCTCTCGGTCTTAGAAGTAGAATCGCATCTCTCAGCGGCGCTTTTCCAGATTTCCCGTACGCTTGACCTGATCGAGAGAGCGAGAAGGGAATGAGCCTGGAGCCAGATTGCTGGGCGTCGGGGCAGAAAGAAATGGCGTTCGCGAGCCACCGTGCCTTTGGTCTGTGACGCGCAAAGCGCTTGTTCGTCAACACCGCCTCGGCGAGACTCAATCGCGATGAAATCGAATCTCGATCATCTGCCCGAGCGCCAGCAGGAAGAGCTGAAGGCGATCACGGGCCATCTGCTTCGCGGCTTCGAGGCCGCGATTGCCGGCGGCACCTCGCCCTGGCGACGCGGCGCCAAAATCTACAAGATCATCCTGTTCGGCAGCTACGCCCGCGGCGATTTTGTCGACGCCCCCGAGACCGGCTACCAGTCCGACTTCGACATCCTGGTGGTGGTCAGCGACGACAAGTTGACCGACATCGCCGAATACTGGTGGGAAACCGAACAGAAAATCCTGCACGACCCGGCCATCGGCCGGATCGTGAATCTGATCGTCCACGACCTCGGGGAAATCAACAACGCCCTCGACGCAGGCCAATATTTTTTCCGCGAAGTAATTCAGGAGGGCGTCAGCCTCTACGAGCTTCCTGGTCACGCCTTTCATCCACTGAAACCGCTTACGCCTACCCAGGCCCTTGATCTGGCCGAGCATTATTACCGCGAGCAATTCGACGCGATCGAAACTTCGCTGGACCGCGCATCCGACGCTATTTCAAAGGGCCAGAATAAAGACTGGCCGCAGAAGGCCGCTTTTGACCTGCACCAAGCCGTCGAGGCCGCCTATGTCGCTGTTTTGCTGGTCACTGGATTCTACGCACCACGCTCGCATAACATCAAGTTCCTGCGCGGGCAGGCGGAACTGAAAGACGCCCGGCTGATCCCCGCATGGCCGCGCGAGCCGCGCACCGCGCGCAAGCTCTTTGAAAAGCTCAAGCGCGCCTATGTAGATGCTCGTTACAATAAGGCCTCATTCCCTGTCGCAACGGCGGAGTTGGAAGACATGAAACGGTCTGTTGATGGCCTGTCCCAGTTGGTAAAACTGGTTTGCGGCGAACGCTTGGCCCATCTGCGCAGCCGGGCTGGCCGCGCTCCCTGACGCCCCCCCTAATCGCCAGGCCCGACCAATCAGCCAACCAATAGGTATTTCGATCCAAACTTGGCCATGGGTCAAAGCAGCGATCAATTTACCCACACCTAAGGCACGCCAGCTATTGCCAGACCTCGTTTTATGAAGCGTGGCGCCACACCATCGAGCGCTATGGGGTGTACAATCCCTACACCGGCCGCGGCGCCATAAGAGGGCTTTTGCCTCACGGCCCCCATAACGTCCGCGACGTACTGGCGACCCATGTTCTGAAGCGCACCGGTTCGTATGAGCAGGCTGGCTACGCGATCCAGGACACAGCCGAAACCGTCGCGCGCTACTACGCGCGCTTCTTGCCGAACGACAAGGCCGCCATTGCCGCGCGGATCCTTGACGAGGTGTGGGAAGCAGCCTGATGCGTTTAAGTGATCACCATTTGCTTCAGGGCACATCGCGACATACCTTCGCGCCCCTCTCGTCACCCCACCGACGAGCACCTAGCCGGCGGCGTTCAGTGAATGCTGCCGGCCCTCTCCCCGCTTTCGCCACCTTGGAACAGGCTCTAATGCCACGCCGATGGCGACGCGAGGCCTACGCCCGCGCTGAACCGCATTTGACAGTTGCGAGCGCATGGAGGCTCCTGTATCGAACGCCCTCCCCCGCCGACGTGATTTGCGTCGACGCCCGGATGGCCCGGTGGCGGAGTGGTGACGCAGCGGACTGCAAATCCGTGCACCCCGGTTCGATTCCGGGCCGGGCCTCCATTTTATTGCGAGAGCTTTGCGCCTTTTGCTCGACACTGGATGATTAGCGTTGCGGGCGAAGGCAGCGGTGTCGTAGAATTAATGCTCTCTCGCCACCCCACCGGCGGGCACCTAGCTGGCGGCGTTCAGCGAGTGCTGCCGGCCTTCTCCAAGATAGCTAGCGGCATTCGCCCAATCGCGACAGGCAACCTGCCTCACGGTAGCCTTTCTCATATTCTCATTACGATGACTTCGGCCATCTATTCGCCACGCCTCAGCATAATAGTGCTATAGTAGCAGGCGCTGGAGGCGGTAGTGATCCCAAGCAAATGCAGCTTGACGGCACTGACGATGGCGGCGTGGATCATGCCTGCGGAGGTGCTCGCTGCTCCGCCCTTTACTGTCGCTATGCTCGTCGACCGCGTTACCTGGGGGCGCACTTCCCAAGACGTCGCGAATGCGGAACAGCTCGGCCAGGAGCGATGGCTCAGGCAGCAGCTTCGCCCGCCGACGCAAGCCTCTCTACCGCCGTCGGTTGAGGCGAAAATCGCCGCGTTGCGGATCTCGGCAATACCCATGACGAAGCTCGCCGTCGAGATGGATACTCAGTTCAAGGCCGCAGCCAAGGTTCAGGACCCGACCAAACGTCAAGCCGCTCAACTGGCCTACTACAGAGCAATGCTTGATCTCCGCCAACAGGCTGTTACGCGCTCCCTTCTGCGAGACATCTACTCTTCGAACCAATTGCAAGAGCAAATGACCTGGTTTTGGTTCAACCACTTCAATGTCCAAGCGGAAAAGCGCGACATTCGCGCCATGGTCGGCGATTACGAAGACCAAGCCATCCGGCCCCACGCGCTGGGCAACTTCAAGGACCTGCTAAGAGCGGCCGATCTTCACCCCGCGATGCTGCGCTATCTCGACAACGACCAAAACGCGACCGGCCATATCAACGAGAACTACGCTCGCGAGATTCTCGAACTGCACACAATGGGCGTTGGCTCCGGCTATTCTCAGAAGGATATCGAGGAAATGGCGCGCATCCTCACGGGCGTCGGCGTCAGCTTATCCCCCGATCCGCCCAAGTTGAAGCCTGAGGAACAGGCGGCCTATGTTCGTCGCGACCTGATGGAATTCAATCCGGCACGACACGACTTTGGCGAGAAGACAGTGCTTGGCCGCAAGGTCCCAGGCGCCGGGCTCTCGGAGTTCGAGGACATGCTCGACGTCCTTGCGCGCCAACCCGCTACTGCGCGCTATATCTCCCGCAAGCTCGCCTTGTTCTTTATCGACGACGCGCCACCGAAGCTCGTCGATCGTATGAGCAAAGCCTTTCTGGCACACGACGGCGATATCCCCAGCGTTCTAGAGATTCTCTTCCATTCGCGTGAATTCCAGGCCGCCTCGCGCATGAAGGCGAAAGATCCTGTCCACTATGTCGTCTCGGCCGTTCGCCTGACCTATGCCGCCGGCCCGCCGGTCACGGAAGCCGCGCCGGTGCAGGAATGGATCGAACGTCTCGGCCAGCCCCTATATGGTCGTGAAACACCGGACGGCTATCCGCTCGCGGCGAGCGCCTGGTCGGCCCCAGGACAATTGACGGCTATGTTCGAGGTCGCTCGCCAGATCGGCAGCGGCTCGCCCAATCTCTATCGTACAGAGGGCGAGAGCAAGAATACTCCGACGCGGCCGACGCCGCCTGCGCTTCGGAGCACGCTAAACGAGCGCCAGGTCTCGCCCGCTCTCGCATCAAAGACGAAGGACGTACTCGCCAAGGCTCGATCCCCCGCCGAATGGAACGCTCTGTTCCTGTCGTCACCCGAATTCTTGCATCGATGAGGCCGCCATGCATCGTCGCGACTTCCTGATCTCAAGCCTAGGCGCTTCCGCCGTCGCGCTTTCAGCGAAGACGTGGAGCGCCCCTGCGACCGATCAGCGATTTCTGGTGGTCTTCCTTCGCGGCGGATATGACGCAATCAATGTCGTGGTTCCGACCTACAGCGACCTCTATTACGGGCGCCGGCCCACCATCGCGATCCCCCGACCCGATCCCGCCAATGCGAACGCTGCGTTGGCGTTGGACGGTCAATGGAGCCTGCATCCGGTCTTGAAGGACAGTATCTATCCGCTCTGGCAGAAAAAGCAGATCACCTTCGTCCCCTTCGCCGGCTCGGACGACACGACCCGCAGCCATTTCGAGACCCAGGAAACCATCGAGCTGGGCCAGTCCGTGGGGGGTACGCGCTCTTACCAGTCCGGCTTCATGGCGCGTCTCGCCTCACAGATTTCCGGCGCTTCGCCGATCAGCTTCACCGGTCAACCGCCGACAACCTTCCGGGGCGCGGACGCCGTTCCAAACATCGCTATCGGCAAGGTGGGCAAGTCTGGGCTCGACGAGCAGCAAGCCGCGCTCATCCAGCAGATGTACGAAGGCCACCAACTGCAGGCGGCCGTCCGCGAGGGCTTCAGCGTCCGCGATAAGGCCTACGCCATGCTGTCCGGCGAGACGGCCGCCGCCAATCACAACGCCGCTCCGCCCAGCAACTTCGAGCTGGCCTCGCGTCGCATCGCCCGCTTGATGAAGGCCGACTATAATCTCGGCTTCCTGGACGTTGGCGGCTGGGACACGCACGTGAACCAAGGCTCGACGGGGGGGCTGCTGGCGGAACGCGTCCGCCAACTGGGCCGTGGCCTGTCGGTCTTGGTAGAGGAGATGGGTCCGGATGTCTGGGCCAAGACGACGGTCGTCGTGCTTTCCGAGTTTGGGCGCACCTTCAAGGAAAACGGCGACAGAGGAACCGATCACGGTCATGGCAGCGTCTACTGGGTGCTCGGGGGATCGCTTCCGGGCGGCCGCATCGCCGGGGAGCAGGTCGACCTGAAGGTGGGAAACCTGAACGAGGGGCGAGACTTGCCCGTCCTGACCGACTATCGGAGCATGATCGGCGAAATCACCGGACGCCTCTACGGGCTCTCCCAGGATCGCCTTTCAAAAGTCTTTCCGCTCGCCCCCGCGCCATCGCTGAATCTCATCTAGCGACAGGAGCCCTCCGCGTCACGGCGTCTCACGTCGCCCTGTCCCTGGTTCCCAGCCGTTGGCGCAGGCCGCGGTCCAGGCTCCGTCTTCACTCGGACCGTAGGCTCGCGCACCCTCCAGGGAATACGAGTACCTCACAGGGTTGTTGGGATTCGCCGGCGTCGTGAACTCACCGCACAACTTGGTCGCGCCCCCCGCGTCGCTGATCCTCTCGCCGTAGTAGTTGTTCCCTGGGCCAATCCTCCGATGGGCCAGGCTGACCAACGCCATCTCCGCGTGATTGATTTCGACGATTGTCGATTGATCCGAGGCTGGAACGCTCGGCTCCGAGGCTGGGGGCACGGAAGGCCTGCAAGCGGATAGGGCCACGACCACCAAGATCCATGGGTTCTTCATCTACTCCGAATCTCCCCAAATCGGGCGAGGGCGTCCAACCTAGCTCAGTGCAACGCTGGAACGGCCTCGCTTTGCGTTTTGCGCCGAACCGCCAGCCTCAGATAGTTGGTGATGGGTCTCTCGATCACATAGTACGAAGCCGCGCCCACCCCAATCGCCCCCGCCAACGCCACGGCGAACAGCACCGGCCCGCTGAGGGGCAAATCGACATTCCTGAGGAAGAAAATCCAGATCCCGTGCGCGAGATAAAGGCTGTAGCTCACGTCGCCCAACCACCTGAGTCCCGCCAAGGTTCGACCGCGGAACAGCGGCTCCATGAAGATCGCGCCGAGAACGAGAGACGCCGCGGGCACGCCATAGGCCAACGTGCGCGGCAGCCCGGGCGCGAAGACATGCAGCCCCAGGAGAACGCTTGCCCCCAAAAGCATGATGGCGACGCCGACCGCCCAGTAAATTGGCGCGGAAGATTTCAGGGCACCTGATACGAAGAGCACGCCAATCAGCATCCCGGCCAGAAATTCCAGCCAAAGCGGACTTGTGATCCGCAACAAAAACCCGGCGTTGGCGGGAAGGACAAAGCGCCCCAAAACCAACGCGAAAAACACCACCGCGACCCATCCGATCCTGAACCGGCTAGGCAACAGCAACGCCACACCGAAGATCACATAGAACATCATCTCATAATTCAGCGTCCAACCCACCCCGAGTATAGGCACCGGCTCGTTATTAATAGAGTTTATTCCCGGTATGAATAAGAGCGATGTAAATATATCTGAAGATGTAACGACCCGCTCCTGCGCCAAGAACAGAACAATAATAAAGACGACAGTGGCAATATAATACAGAGGAACGATACGGATAATCCGATCGCGCCAAAACTCCAATGGAGATCGACGAACATTACATGTCGACACCCACATCACGAAGCCGCTTATAACAAAGAATATGTCGACTCCGGCGTTACCGATGACCATATTTCCGGTTTTCGCTAGGCTGTCAGCACGACTGAACATCGTGACGTGAAACAACACTACCAGCAGGGCGGCCAAGCCACGCAGGCATTGCACGGAAGAAAGCATCAGGTCTGGCCTTCAATCGAGATCCCGGCCGCCCGACTCACAGGTCGCTACTCCGCAGCCTGCGATAGGCGCCCAGCATTGTGCGGAGCAGGAACTTGGGGCTAGACTTCGACGCCAGCGTCATCAGCGAAAGGCCCTGATAATTCGGGCGAGGCCGCGAAGGCTTGAGGTGCAACGCCGCGAGTCTAGCCAGCATGCCGCGCTTGCGATCCACTTGATAGGGCTGCATCCGGCGGATTTCGTGCGAGTCCAAAGGCTCCGACATGATCGCGCCTACTGAAACCGCGTTGTCGAGTAGTTCGCGTCCGGCTTTCGTCCGGGCCACGATCAGGCTGCGCCCGTCCCGCTCCGTGAAATCGGGGTACCCATCCTTGCCATACCAAGCATCCGCGCAGACGATATCCGCGAACTCTCCGGTGCCGTCTGGACAGATCTTGCAGCGATATTGGAGATGGCGGTTGAGGATTCCGCCCCAGGACGAGTTGTAGTCCATCTGGCGTTCACCGCCATCGCGCATGACGGCCCGCGTCAGACCGGGCCACCCCCTGCCGCGATATGCGAATTCCACCACCTCGGCTTCCGGTACGCCGAGCGCCTCGAGCACCGCCACCGCGCCCTTGCGGCTGGGAACACCGGCGCAGAAGAACGCCAGCTTGATAGGGATCAGACGGTCGATCCGCGCGTCCCGCAGGGCCATCCGACGCAAGGTCGCCACATCGCAGGGCTTGCCGACGAAGACGAAGGGCCGCTCCTCGGCGAGATATAGCTCCAGATCAGCCAGGGGGCTCGACGGCGCGTAGCGCGATCCCGCCGCCGCCAGGATCTCGCCCCGGGTCCGCGAAACGCGTGTGTGGTTGCCCACGGGATCCTCGGGATCCGCGCTGGTTTGCAGGACGAAATCCACGACGCGAGTGTCCAGAAGATGGATCAGGAGCCCGGTCAGGACGCCGCCGGAGGATCCCCGATACCTAGCCTCGGTGTCGGTGGCGAAGCCTGTCTCGACGGTGACCAGGGGTCCCCAGAGGTCGTCGTACTCCACGTCCCGGGAGCGCCCCTGCACGATCTCTCGACCGCTGCAGACCGCCGCCAGCACGTCCTCTTCCGCGGCATTCAAGGCTTGCTTCGCCTGGGGCCGGAAATAGCCATTCTCCGACAGGCTCATTTCCATGCGATCGCGACCGATCGCGGCGACGCAGCCGCCGCAACCATGGCAAAGGCCCCCGCCGGAAATTGTCGCCAGTAGATCGCTCACAACTCAGCCTTGCACATATCGGTTGGTGAATACCGCGACATCCGCGTCACGGCGCCCTCGTCGCGCCCGGGCTCGTCGTCCCGCGCCGTTGCTAGACGATCCATTTTGCGACTTTCGGCGACAACTTCTGGATCAAGGCGACAAGCAGGACCGAAGCGATGAATACGCCGATCACGCCCGCCACGGGGACGCGATGGGTGATCGGCTCGAACAATTTGAGGAATATCGGATGGACGAGATACACGCCGAGCATCTTGCCTGAAAGGCTGTCGACGTTTTTCACGCGATCCCGCCAGCTCCGCGGAAGACATAGAACGGCGAGCATTATGATCGTCGCGAGCAGATAAACCGCCGACACTCGGCCGTAGGGCAGGAATACAGCGACGAGGAGCGCGATTAGGGTCGCGAGGAAACACACGCCTTCGAGGCGCCCTCGCCTGTGCAGACCCAGCAGACACCCGACCGCGACGAGTGGCAGGGCGTGGATCCACTGAGCCACGGGCGGGCCGATCAGCAGGCTCGGTCCACGCCAGATCGGCGTCCCCAGGATCAAGCCACACGCCAAGACTCCGAAGACTACGCTGAGCACGGTCGGCGGCACGCGCTGCTTGACGAGCGAAACCAACAGCAGCATCGCGAAGATGAAGGGCAGGTACCACAGGTGCCCCCACGGCCCCGACAGGATGCCGCCGACGATCCCGGTATGGACTTCGAAGATGGGTCGTTTGAGCGCCGTGAACAGCGCGGCGTAGACGCACCACCAGAACGCCCACGGGACGAGAAGCCTCTTGGCGAGATCCAAGGGGCTCACGCCCCGATTCAGGTTGGGGCCCAGCTCGAAATAGAAGGTGATCAAGATGAACACCTCCAGCCCGGCATACCCGATGATGTAGCCGGGCGCGGTCGAATGAAACCAGACGATCCCGAGCGCCGCGAAAACTCGCAGCAACTCGATCGACTGATCTCGCGACGCGGATTTTGGAGCCATGTCCGTCATGGAACCGCGCTAGCGCCGTGCCTTCCTGTCTCGAGTATCTGAAAGTATTCCAGAGAGCCGATCGACATATTTCTGGAGCCGACCGTTCGCCACACCGAGTCCAGCGTCGACCTCGGCTTTTAGAGTCTCTCTATTGTTGAAGGCGTTCAGGAATTTCTCGAACGCCTGCTCATTGCTGTCCGCCTTGCCATCAACATAGTTCTGATAGTCCAGCGTGCCGAACAGCCCGTTGAACTTTCGCGAATAGGCCACCGGCAATACGGGGGTGCCCGAAGAGAAGGCGCCGATACAGGCGTGCATCCTCCCTGCGATCACCAGGTCCATGCCCGAGATGTATCCCTTCGCCTCTCCGGAGGTGCGGTAGAGCGGCGCCAGGATCACTCTGGGATAGCGCTCCGCGAGCCGCTGCATGACGGGAGCGTCGTCATCAACGCCGCCCGCTTCGCCGTGAACGTGGGCGATCAGGTGAACGTCGACATCGGGCAGCGCCAGTAGATATTCAATCACGCGATGCGTGAAAGCGGCGTAATCCAGGACCATGCCGAGTTCGTTCTGGCCAGAATAGCCGCCGTTATAGAGCAGCCCCGAAACGTTGATGCAGACGCTGACGCGGCCTTCGGCCTTCGGGCGGCGAGTGAACGGCAGGGCGAAGGCGACATCGATGTATTCGTCGATGTTCTCGACGACGCCATTCGACTTCAGGAACGCCGTCGACAGCCCGTCGCGAGCAAAGACTCCCGCCGACCGGTGCATCAGGGCGACCGCGATCTTGCGATTGAGGGGCTTGTCGAAAGGCCCGATCGTCTGTGGCGCCAGATACAGCGGCTTGCCAAGTGTCTGAACGATGAACTTCGACGCCGTCTGGAGAACGAAGCGGCGCGTGCCATAGATGTCGGTGAAACTGTCTCCCTCGCCGATATCGAAGACGACGTCGCAGTTACCCACGGCCTTCACAAAGGCCAGGTCGCCGCGCGCGATCCGCTTCAGGCCCGGATCCGGGCCGATAGAGAGTTCCGGCGGAAGGTCCTGCGTGGCGTCGGTCTGCCCGGCGCCCAGGGAAACGAGGTGCAACTGGACCCCGACTTTCTTGGCCGCTTGCAGCAGCAAATGGGCATGCCCTCTCGCCAGCGCGTCCACGCCAAGGTTTCCGTGGCCGAAGGTGTGCCAGAGCAAGCCGACCGTGACTGCTTGATCGGTGTCAGTCATTTGTCGAACTCCGAAAATATAGCGCTGGAAACCGAATGGTGGGCCGGGTCGAAGATCGCGTCGGGCGTCGCGGCATAGAGACGCTTCAGATCGGCCGGTTCCCGGGTCCACCATTGCGTCTGTTCGATCCTGGCGATGACCTCGGGCTCGAACCGCCTGCGAATTTCGCGGGCTGGATTGCCGGCCACGATGGCATAGGGCGCCACGTCGCGAGAAACGATGGCCCCGGCGGCGATGACCGCGCCGCGACCGATCCGCGTCGCTCCCGGCAGGATGACCGCGTTGTGGCCAAGCCACACGTCGTCTTCGATGACGAGCGGCGCGTAGGCGATCGTGTCGCGTTCCACCAGCCCCAGCCGGCTGTTGTAGAAGAACGGCGTCAGGCCCAGGAACGAGACGCCGTGGTTTCGGCGAAAGACATGGACGGACGGCGCGAAGGAACAATAGCGCCCGATGGCGACGTTCGGATCGATGCGGCTACGATCGAAGCAGCCGTACGAGTAGCGTCCCACCGAGATCTGGTGCTGGGCTCTGAAATGCTCGCGCAGCCCGTCGTCGCTGAATTCGTTTATGAGACCCAGCTTCTGCTTCAGCCGCAAAATCAACTTTTTCATGCTTGGCCCGCGCTTCTATTTATCTTGGCCCAATAGAAGAGGTACATCGCCATCGCGCATGCGGAGGCGAAGGCGATCGACCACGGCGCCGCCTCGACCCCAATCGTCTTGAGACCGATCGGCATGGTGATCAGCATCGCGACAAAACCGACCGCCTGGCCGATGAGCCGCTGGTCCGTTCGCCGCCTGACCATCAGCACCACGCCGAACGCGGCGGCCATGTAACGCAGCGCGATGAAAGCCGACAGGGCGATCGAGAAACTCAAGGGGATCTCGAAACCCTTCGGAAGCAGCCGCCCCGCGATCAGCGGGGCGAGCAGAAACGCGGCGCCGAGCGCCACGCCGACAAAACCGAACTCACGCTGCATGCGGCGCTCCAAACGGTCCGCGCCGCCACTCGCCCGCTCTGCGGCGAGGCGCGGAATATAGGACCCGGCCAGCACCTGCGCGGGCAGCAGGAAGTACATCGCCAGGCGCGATGCGACCTGGTAGGCGGCTGAGGCCGTCAGGCCCAGGATCGCCGACACGAAGATCACGTCGACCTGCTGGGCCAGCACCGTCAGGATGGTGTCCAGGGCCAGGGGCGACGACGAGCGCACGAAGCGCCAGGCCTCGGAAAGGCTGGCGTGCGAGCCGCGGCCCAGTGGTGCCTTCCGTGCTACCGCAAGGAAGGCGATGCAGGTCTGGCCCAAGCGCGAGACGAGGAGCGCCAGGGACAATTGCCAAAGCCCAGGCGCGAGAAGAGCCGTCGTCGCCACGACGACGGCGAACAGGACCGCGCCGGCAAGGACGGCGATCGCCTCCTCCTCATACCGTCCGATGCCCCGCAACGACACGACGGCCAGGTCTCCGAACGAGAGGACCATGACCGATGCGAACAGCATGATGCTCGACCAGAAGAGTGCCGGCGACAGACGCATCGTCAGCAGCATGACCAGGCATATGAGCGTCGCCGCGACGGTCAGCACGCCCTTGATCCGCAGGCAGTCGGTCATGATCTGGCCGGCGCGGTCGGGAGCCTCCGCGATGTCGCGCATCGCCTGGGTGCTAAATCCGAAATCGGTCAGGAGCGCGCCGATCGTCGAGGTGGCCACCACGGTCGCCACGAAGCCGTAGTCGGAAGCCCCGAGCCCGTGGGCCAGCACGAATAGGCTGACCACCCCCACGCCGATCCGGCTCAACATTGAAACCCCGAGAAGGGCTTGTTGGCGCCTCATCTCGATTGCTGGCTCGCGGACCGCGCGGCGTCGAACGAGGTGACCGCGCCCATGCAGACTCCAAGCGCTATGAAGAGGTAGATCAGGTTATCCCAGGAGTTGATGACGTACTGACCGACGAGAACGGCTGCCGTCGCGGCGTAGGCCGATATCATGCTGCGATCATGCGGTGTCACCGCCAGGCTAACCGCGCCCGTCAGGACAAGCACGACCTCAAGAAAGACGCAAAGCGTCAGGAAAAGTCCTGGATAACCGAAATCGAGAAGCGCCGAGAGATAGTAGTTGTCGATGGTCAGGAGGTTGCTGTTGCCGACCAAGCCCGCGTAGTTCGCCGCCTGCCCGTGGCCATAGCCGAGGATCGGGGACTCCTGGATCGCGTCCAAACCCTTATCGATCATGATCTCACGGGACGTGGCGCTGCTCACCTCGATCGTCGTCCGCCCGTGGATCAATCCCTGGAAGGTTTCGGCCGTGAAGCCCAGCACGCCGATAGCCAGCAGGCCGGCGCAGGCGGCGGCGATGATCGTCGTCGCCTTAATGCGACGATGGACGAATTGGACGAAGCCGAAATAACCCGTGACGGCGATCAGGGCGACCAAGACGCCGGAGCGCGCCACAGTGCTCAGGATCACGAAAGGCGCCATGACGACGCCCGCCGCGCCCATCACCCTGAGCAGGCCGCGACGGCCTTGCAACATCAGGTGGATGAACATCGGCAGCATCATGCCGGCGAACTGCGACAGCAGGATCGGGTGCGAGAAGATCGACTTGATGCGATAGGCGCCGTCCCGGATCTGGGTCAGCGTCATGGCACGGACGATCTGGGAGCTGACAGCTGAACGGCTAGCGATCCCGGCGCTGATATTCGCGCCGGTGATCGCTTCGTAGACGCCGACCAACAGGGCGATCAGCGCCGAAACCGCCAGGATCACAGTTATGACCTGACGAGCCCGCGTCGACGTCGCGCACAGAAAGACGGGGAAGAAGATCGAGAAGACGAATATCATCTCGATGACGGTCAGCGCAATCGACGGGCCTGGCTCCGCCGCCGATACGTCGCAGAGCATCTGCCAGACAAACAGCGCGGCGAACAGGAAGTAGAAGCGCCAGAAGCGCTTGAGCCCCATCGCCATCGCCATCGCCGCGCTCGGGCTCAGCATGCTGACGCCCGCCGACAGCACGAGGCTGAACAGCACGAGCAGGCGCGTCGCGGAAAAGTTGATCCCGCCGACCGGTAGCACAAGATAGGTCGGCCAGAGCACCGCGACCGCGACCAGCGCGTAGGTGACCAGATCCAGCAGCTGACGCGGCGGGTCGGCGGTGACGCGCACTAACCGCCGGGGCGGTCGTAATACGGATACCATGCTCATCAGACGGCTGCCTTGGTCGAGTGTCGGGCGTACACGAGCATGGCTCGCGCTCGCGCGCGGCCATCCTTACGCGGCCACAGCAGGCTTTTGGCGAAATAGGCCGCCGCCCTCAACGCAAACCCGCCGAACAGGATCGCGCGGAGCGTCCAGCGACGTACGGCGCTGTCTCGAACGCGCGTGATATCCGAGGTGAACAGGCTGTCGATCCACCGCGTGGACACATAGACCGCGCCCTCTTCCTTTTGCGTCGCGCCCTGAAGGTGTAGAACCCGCACCGAAGGCAGATACACGAGACGCCCTCCCCGAGCTTTCATCCGGACGCCGAGTTCGACATCCTCGCCGTACATGAAGATTTCTTTCGGGAAGCCGCCGACGGTCTCGAAAGCCGATCGCCGGACCATCTGGCAGGCGCCGCCGAGCCAATCGACTTCGGCGGGCGGCCCCCTCAGGACACTGGAATTGGTGACGTAGTATCCTGGAACAGCAAAGATCTTGCTCAACAGAAATTGATGGGCCGCGATGTTGGTCAGGGTGGGAGAATGGCCCGCATCGCCGACCTGGTGCGATCCGTCCGCATTGATCAGCATGGGACCAACAGCGTCGATCTTCGGATCCTCGCCCATCGCCTGAGTCAGACGCCTCAAGGCCGTCGGGTCCTTGAGAAATGCGTCGGGATTCAAGAGCAGCACGAACTCGCCTCTGGCGTACTCAACGCCAAGATTGTTCCCGCGCCCGAAGCCGAGGTTCACGAAGGACCTGATCGCCACGTCGACGTCGACCCTCTCGAGAACGACGTCGATCGTGCCATCCTCGGAGGCGTTATCCACGACGATCGTCTCGATCTCGGAGTCCTGTTCGCTGGCGGACAGCCAGTCGAGGCACTCCCCGATCAGGCCACGGCAGTTCCAGGTCACGATGACGACCGTGACGCGCGGCGACCGCCCTCGCCTCCGCTCGACGACCTCGGGCGCGGCGGCATCCTCTACAACCATCATCGGCGTGACTTTCGCAGAGCCTCCGCCAAGACCGCCCCGCTTCGCTTCCACGAAAAGGCTTCGGCGTGATCTTGGCGCGCCTTCAGAGTCGGCGTCTTCACCGGACGATCGGCGAAATGATCTCGGATCCTGGCGCCCAGGGTCTCCGCGGCGCCCGGCGCCGACGGATCGAAATATTCGGCGAGATCGCCGCCGATCTCGGGCATCGCCGTCAGGTTCGACGAGAGGGTCGGGATCCCGAACAGCGCCGCGTCGAGCAACGGCAGGCCAAAGCCCTCCGCCGCGCTAGGATAGACGAACAGGCTCGCGCCAGCGTAGAGCTGGACCAGCCGCGCATCGTCCGCGTCCTGGACGTGGATGACGCCGGGCAGGTCCGGCAGTGGCGGCTGGCCGGGCTCGGCCTTGCCCACGACGACGAGGCTGACGTCCGTCAGACCCGCCAGGCGATAGGCCTCGACGAGAAGGCTGACGTTCTTGCGGTGCTCCAATCGACCGACCGTCAGGATGTAACGCGGCCCGATCGTGTTTTTCGCAAGCGAGACATCGCGGTCGTGCTGGGCGAAGTAGGTCTCTTCCGGGAAGGAAGGCCCGTTCTTAACGACGACGACCTTGTCCTTCAGGAAGGGAAAAATGCGCGCGACGTTGCGAGCGGTATAGTCACTGACGACCAGCACGCGCTTGGACCACAGCATGGTCAAGGTAAAGAGCACGGCGCTTCTGAGGACGAAGCGCGGGCTGAAGAGCTTGGGGTGGGTGATCGGTAGGATATCGTGGATCACGACCCAGCTATTCTTCGACCACGGCGCGCAGATGTACTGATAGATGAGCGCGTCGAGCCCGTCCTCCGACACCATTTTCGGCAGGATGGACGCCAGGCGCTTGAAGGATCCGGACATGGGTATCTGCCGGCGCCCGAGGGGCCCCGGCAGATTCAGTTCGTTGTGGCAGTAGAGCGCCACCTGCAGATCTTCGTCGAGCGCCAGCGATTGAGCCAGGCGCGTCACAACGGTCCGGCTGCCCTGGAAGCGACCATCCAGGACATGCGCATCAAAACCAATTTTCATCGCGCTCTTCCCGAAACCGAGAAGGCCTGCAGTTTCACGCCCATTTCGGTTCTATCCGGCGCTCAGCGCCTGCTCCTCGGAGGACCAGTACTTGTCGACCAGCTCCTTGGTATTGCGGATGTTGCCGCGACTGGAGGCGCCGAAGACGATCGACTCGATGTTCGGCTGCTCGCACACCCACTTGATCGCTTCGTCCGCCGGCAGGGCGCCCGAAGCGAACACCGACATAGCGATGGCGCGGAATTTCCGGTTCGCCAGCGCGTCGATGTAGCTCTGCTGTCCACCGCTGACGCGGAAGCCGATCTTGTTGATGTTCGAGCAGACGATCGGGTTTTCGATGCCCACCGAGTCGAGGACATCCAGCAGCCGCGGCATGTTCATGGTGATGAAGCCCGGCTCGGCGTCGTAGCGCTTGCGGACGTGATCGGCGAAAATGCGGAAGGCGTCGTTGACGCCCAGGCCGAGCAGAAGATCGACCACGACGTTCTGCAGGAAGATGACCGGGGTCTTCAGCCCCTTGAACATTTTCATTTCTGCGTCGATGAGCAGCGTCGCCACCCCTTCGACGTCCTTGTTCGCGAGGGACATCCCCCCACGCACCACGGCGTTGAGCAGGCCTTCGTCGGGCAGAAACTTCTTCACCGCGCCGATCATGCCCTCTTCGGTCACCGCGTTGGCGTACTTATGGGCGTACGGCATGCAGGGATAGAAGACGAAGTCCGGATAGCGCTGGGGGTTCGCGCGCACGCGCTCGGCCACCTCCGCGATACGGTCGTGCGTGGTGCACATGAAGGTGCGCACGCCCTCGTCATAGGCCGCGTCGAGAACGCCCATGATCGCATCGACGTTCTGAAAGCGCATGGACTGAGCCCGCGCCTTCTCTTCGGACATGTGGTTGACGCCGAAGAACTGATTGTCGCCAAAAAGCAGCTTGTCCATGAGTTCCTCAATTCCGTCCGAAGAAGAAGCGGCGCTTGGCTTCCTTTGGCGCCGCAGCGGCCACGGCGCTGCTACGCGGCCCGGTCGCATCGTCCGCCAGCAACATGCCGATCACGCGATCGGTGGAAGCAGCCGACTCGAAGCTGTTGCTGCACTCGGACTTCGCCGCCACAGATCGAACGAAATGGTCGATCTGGGCCGAATACTCTTCGCCGCGCAGATAGAACCAGACGTTGTCGGTCAGTTCGGTGATGTACTTGACCGTCCAACCCGCCTTGTATTCGGGAACCGCGTCGCTGGGCTCGCGGAGGTAGACCTGAATCTCCTGCCGGTCGGCGAAGATCCGGCCCTTGGTCCCCCAGAACGTCATCCGCGTCGTCATCTTGCGGTGTGACTCGTCGGACCAGTTGACCGAAAGCTGAGCCGTCAGATCGCCCGGGAAGTAGAGGGTCGAATAGACCTCGTCGTCGGTGTCGGCTGAGAAGATCTTGTTGAGGCGCGTGCCGCCGACGGCTTCGGGATCGCCGAAGTACCAGTTGAGCAGGTTGATCGGGTGCGCGGCGTAGTCATAGAGGCAACCGCCGCCGGCCTTGCGCTGGGTCCGCCAGGTCGTGCCCTTCGGCTTGAGGACCACGGGCCCGTAAGCTTCTGCCAGAACGTGGCTGACCGTGCCGATGGCCCCGGAGTCGAGCAGGCGCTTGGCTTCCTGGAACGTCCCGACGAAGCGATAGTGGTAGCCGACCTGGTTCTGCAGGCCCTTGGCCTTCGCCAGGGTGGCCAGCTCTTCCGACTCCTGGGGGCTCAGCGTGAAGGGCTTTTCGCAGAACACCGCGACGCCCTTCTCGAGGCAGGCGCGGACCATGTCCACGTGCGACGCCGACGGCGTCGCCAGGACGACGCCGTCCAGCGCCACCTCGGCAAGCATCTTGGAGAAGTCGGTGTAGGTCTGCAGGCCGGTGTATTTCTTCAATCCGTCGAGCAGAAAGCCGGCCGTATCGCAGACGGCGACCAACTCGACATCCGGATGAGCGCGAACAACGGACAAGTGGGATATGCCCATCTTGCCCAACCCGACGACAGCAATTCGCACCATCAGCTTTTCCCGTGTGTTGTATTGGAGAGAGGGCCGCCAGTGAACCGCCTAAGTATCGTCTCGTAGACGCCGGCGACGTGGTCCCAGGTGAATTCTTCGTTGTATCGACGAACCGCCGCCAAATGCATGGCTCGGCGACGCGAAGAGGACTGCAAGACTTCTTCGATCAGTTGAGACAGGTCTTCTTTTCCCTTGAAGAAGACCGCGGCGTCCTGCGCGACCCACCGGTTGTACGGATTGTCGTGCGCGAAGACGGGATTGCCGGCCGCCAGCGCTTCCACGAGCGAGGGGTTCGTGCCCCCGACGGTGTGGCCGTGGAAATAGCCGATGCCGTGATAGCGCAGAATGCCGACGGTCTCGCCATATATCGCGCCCACGAACTTCACCTCGGGACTCGCCGCCGCCTTGATCGCGGCGTGGTACGGATCGGTCGCCTCGTCATAGTTGCCCAGGATGACCAGAGGCCGGCCGCGCGGCTTCTCGGAATACGCCTGAACGATCTCCAGGATCGAATTCTCCGGGATCGGGCGCGCGATCAGGGTGAAGTACTCACCCGGGGTCAGGCCCAGATCGGTCACGGGCTTGGTCGGCGGCGCCACGACGAACGTTTCCGCGCCGTAGGTTGCGGTCGTGATCTTCCGCGCCGGCGCCCGCGTGAGCAGGTACTTGTGGATCTCGGGGTGGTCGGCGATCAGGTGATCGCCGAACAGCGCCGCGAAGCGCTCGTTCACATAGAGGATCGCCTGGCGCAGCACGCCCCAACGCTTACGGGACCATTCGATCCCATCCATGTTGATGACGTTGGGGATACCCTTCAACCGCTGCATGAAGTTGAAGACCCCGGTGTTATAGCCGAAGGTCAGGCACAGATCGCGATACTTGCAGGCATGATTGATCGACAGCCAGTCGAACTTCGCCGTTCCGAGCCAGTTCTTGGACTCGACGCCGATATTGACCCGCTCGATACCTTCCCAGGTATCTTCGCTATACGTCCCGTCCTTGCCGGTCTGGCAGTAGACGATCACGCGCCAGCCTTGCTTGACCAAATATTTGGCGACGTGTTCAGCGGCCGTTTCGAAGCCGCCATAGGCCCCCGGTACGCCGTGGGTCCCCAGAATACGCACGACGGGACGAGCGTCGCTTTTGCTCGCCTCAAGCATTAATCACAAACTTCCGAAGGTATTCGCCGTACGCGCTCTTCCCCAGCTTCGCGGCCAGCACGGAAAGTTCATCCGCGCTGATGAAGCCCTTCTGGAACGCGACTTCCTCGGGACAGGCGATCTTGAAGCCCTGGCGCTTCTCGAGCACGCGCACGAACTCGGCGGCCTCCAGCAGCGAGTCCGGCGTGCCGGTGTCCAGCCAGGCGTAACCGCGGCCCATGATCTCGACCGCCAGATCGCCACGCTCCAGATAGGCGCGGTTGACGTCGGTGATCTCCAGCTCGCCGCGCGGCGAAGGCTTCAGGTCACGGGCGATGTCGACGACGTCGGCGTCGTAGAAATAGAGGCCGGTGACCGCCCAGTTCGACTTCGGCGCCGTGGGCTTTTCCTCGATCGTCAGGGCCTTCATCGACTTGTCGAACTCGACCACGCCGTAACGTTCGGGATCGTTGACGTGATAGGCGAAGACTGTCGCGCCCTTCTGACGGCTCATCGCGCTCGTGAAGAGATCGGTGATCCCGTGGCCGTAGTAGATGTTGTCTCCGAGGATTAGGGTCGACGGGCTGTTGCCGACGAACTCCGCGCCGATGATGTAGGCCTGCGCCAGGCCATCCGGGCTGGGCTGGACCGCGTACTGGATCTCCATGCCCCACTGCGAGCCGTCGCCCAGCAGCGCCTCGAAACT